>JACCDT010250285.1_pt1 | contig 231389 bp, 201 predicted proteins | sample 7446291 | NCBI WGS metagenome assembly JACCDT01 (sample SAMN15323446, study PRJNA562643) | freshwater metagenome | isolation source: river surface water | place: USA:Blue River Watershed | collected 2017-08-17 | reverse complement strand
GCGCCGTAGTCGGCGATGTTGGTGATCTTGCCGAACATGCGGGTGCTTTGTGGGTAGCGGCGGTTGACGCCCATCCAAGGATCGTCGCCCATTTGCTTGAGGCCCAAGGACACGCGGTTTTTCTCGGTGTCGAACTTGAGGATCTTGGCGGTAATTTCTTGACCGGCTTGCACCACTTCGGAAGGGTGACGAACACGGCGCCATGCCATGTCGGTGATGTGCAGCAAACCATCGATGCCGCCCAAGTCAACGAATGCACCGTATTCGGTGATGTTCTTGACCACACCGTGAACGACGGAACCTTCGCGGAGGTTTTCCATCAGCTTGGCGCGCTCTTCGCCCATCGAAGCTTCGACCACAGCACGGCGTGACAACACGACGTTGTTGCGCTTGCGGTCCAACTTGATGACCTTGAATTCCATGGTCTTGTTTTCGTACGGTGACAGGTCTTTGGTAGGACGTGTGTCAACCAATGAACCTGGCAAGAAAGCACGAATGCCGTTGACCAAAACAGTGAGGCCGCCTTTGACTTTGCCGCTGGTCGTACCAGTCACAAACTCGCCGGATTCCAACGCTTTTTCCAATGACAACCATGATGCCAAACGCTTGGCAGTGTCACGGCTCAAAATGGTGTCGCCGTAGCCGTTCTCGATGGAACCGATGGCCACAGACACGAAGTCGCCCACTTGGACTTCGATTTCGCCCAGATCTGATTTGAATTCTTCCAGGGGGACGTAGGCTTCAGATTTGAGGCCGGCGTTAACAACCACGAAGTTGTGTTCGATGCGAACAACTTCAGCGGTGATCACTTCGCCTGGGCGCATTTCCGTGCGCTTCAGTGATTCTTCAAATAGGGCTGCAAAAGATTCTGACATTCAAGTTCCTAATCCGCAAAAAGGTCTGACGACTGCGATATTGCGTCGTTACCAAGGCTAAGTGCGGCGGTTGTTTGCGTTTTCACGCGGGTTAAGTTGATGAACCACAAGGCCAGTGCGCAAGCAGCGCGGATGGAGCCTTGTGGGCCTCTGACAAGTTCTCTGTTTAACTTTTAGATCAAGCAGGGAAGTCTTGTTTGCTTTGCCACCAGTCAAGGACCTGAATCACCGATTGATCGATGCTCAAATCTGAGTTGTCTAGCAGCATTGCGTCTTGCGCTGGCTTTAAGGGCGCTACGCTGCGAGAACTGTCTCGTGCGTCGCGAGCCTCTAAGTCAGCCCGAAGATCGGCGATTTTAGCCTGAAAACCTTTAGAAATCAATTGCTTATAGCGCCGATCGGCTCTTTTTGCGGCGCTGGCGGTCAAAAACACCTTCAAAGGCGCGCCAGGAAAGATCACAGTGCCCATGTCGCGTCCGTCTGCCAGCAGTCCGGGCAGGCGCTGAAAGCTGTGCTGCAGAGCCACCAAAGCCACTCGAACGGCGGGCAAAGTGGACACTTTGGAGGCATTCATGCCGCCTTCTTCGCTGCGGATGGCGTCGGTTACATCTTGGTCATTGAGCAAGACTTTGTCGCCGTCAAAACGCACAGGCAGTTTTTCGGCCATGGCCGCAATGGCGGCTTCATTGGCAGGCTCTAAGGCTAAACCTGCTTGCAACGCTGCATAGGCAGTGACGCGATAGAGCGCACCAGAGTCTAGGTAGTGGTAACCCAAGCGCTCGGCCACCAAGCTAGACAAAGTGCCTTTGCCGGAGGCGGTGGGACCATCGATGCAAATCACGGGAATGCGGTCTGCCGGTGTTTGCGTCAAAGAGAACAGCGCTTCAAAATAATCTGGGAAGGTTTTGGCCACGCACTTGGGGTCTTCAATGCGCACAGCTTGTTGGTCGGCGTTGAAGGCTGCCAAAGAGAAACACATGGCCACGCGGTGATCGTCGTAGGTGTGAATGCTGGCGGCTTGCCACTGGCCTGCGGGTAAGGGATGAATGCGCAGCCAATCTGGGCCTTCTTCCACTTGTGCACCCAGCTTGCGCGATTCTTTGGCCATGGCCGCAATGCGATCGGTTTCTTTCACTCGCCAGCTGGCAATGTTGCGCAGGGTGGTAGGACCGTCGGCATAAAGGGCCATGACGGCCAAGGTCATGGCGGCATCAGGGATGTGATTGCAGTCTAAGTCAATGGCTTTGAGGGGCCATGCGCCGCGTTTGATTTCTAACCAATTAGGGCCGCTCTCAATGTGTGCACCCATTTGGGCTGCAGCTTCCATGAAGCGAATGTCGCCTTGAATGGAAGATGCGCCCACACCTTGAATGCGAATCGCTTGGTCAGTAGCGGCCAATGCACCTAAAGCAATGAAATAGCTGGCCGATGAGGCATCAGCTTCAACGTGAATTTCGCCTGGTGAGGTGTAGTGGCTGCCAGCGGGAATAGTGAATCGTTGCCAAGCATCGCGCTTCACGTTGATGCCGTAGCGCGCCAACAAGTTCAAGGTAATTTCAATGTACGGCTTAGAGATGAGTTCGCCCACCACTTCAATCACAATGTCTTTTTGGGCGGCCAATGGCAGCGACATCAAGAGTGCGGTGAGGAACTGGCTGGACACATCGCCGCGCACTTGAATGGGTTTGTCGAGTTGCAGTTGAGGCGACAAAACGCGCAAGGGTGGATAGCCTTCATTGCCCAAATAATCGATGTGACATCCCAAGAGGCGCAGTGCATCGACCAAATCGCCAATAGGACGCTCGTGCATGCGCGGAACACCTTTGAGGGTGAAGTTGCCGCCCATCACGGCCAATGCGGCGGTAAGTGGGCGCATGGCTGTGCCGGCGTTGCCCATGAAAAACTCAATGGCTTCGGTGGGCTTTTTTAACCCGGCTGACAGACCATTCGAAGTACTTTGCCCCAAACCCGTAATGCAAACACTGTTGGTTCCTGCCTTAGGTTCAACGCCGCATCCGAGTTGGCGCAATGCGGCCAACATCACTCGGGTGTCATCTGAATCTAAAAGGTCGTGCACCCAAGTACTGCCTGCGCAAAGTGCGGACAACAACAAGACGCGATTGGAAATACTTTTGGACCCAGGCAGGGTGACGGTGCCACCAGCTCGTTGCAATGAGGGAAGGTCGAGAAACGCGGTTGCAAACATGTTGGCTAATTTATTTTTCTGAATTTTGGCTGGCACCCATGCGCCAATTGAAACGCAAATCACTGGCTTGGCGAATCATGTCTTCAAGTGCTTGAGGCTCGTTGTCTTGAATGGCTTTTTCAAAGTCGTTCAAGGCGTCTTTGAAGTGGCTGATTTGCAACAAAACTTGGTCACGGTTGGTGGTCAAGATGTCGCGCCATACCACCGGATCGCTGGCAGCAATGCGCGAGAAATCTCTGAAGCCGGGACCGCCCAGGGCAATCAAGTCGGGGCCATTGTGCTGTTGAAAGATGCCGCGAATGATGGCGTAGGACAACACATGAGGCAGGTGGCTCACCGCAGCAAAAGCCGCATCGTGGGCGGCTGGCGTGAGTTCTGTGATGTAGCTACCTAAGCTTTTCCAAATTTGCTTAGCCAACTTAACCTGTGTGGCGCCTGAGCTTGCCATCGGTGTCACGATCAGCGCGCGATCTTTGTACAGATCAGCATCTGAATGTTCCACACCTGCCACCTCTTTTCCAGCAATGGGATGGACGGGCACGAAGCACGCCAGTTTGTTGCCTAGCGTGCTGAGAGCCGATGCCACGATGTCTGACTTGGTAGAGCCAACATCCATCAAAAGTGCATCAGGTTTCAAGGCTGGGGCAATCGCTTGGAAACAAGCTTCTGTTGTCTTCACCGGCACGGCCAATAAAACCAAGTCGGCACCTTTTACGGCTTGCTCAATGCTGTCCACAGCCTGGTCAATCACGCCCATGCTGAGGGCTTTTTGACGGGAAGATTCAGAGGCACTGTAGCCCACGATGTGAGGTGCCCAGCCAGCTCTTCGAGCGGCCAAAGCAAACGAGCCGCCCATCAGACCGCAGCCTATGAGAGCGACTTTTTCGAACTTCATTCCGGAATGGGGTAAGAACCCAAAACCTTGTAGAAGGCACACAGCCCTTGCAGCTCTTGCAAAGCAGCCGCCACATGGGGTTGTGAAATATGGCCTTGAATGTCGATGTAGAAATAGTATTCCCACTGGCCAGATTTGGCAGGGCGAGATTCAAAGCGCGTCATCGACACACCGTTGTTCTTGAGCGGCATGAGCAAGTCATGCACAGCGCCTGGCTTGTTGGGCACAGAGACCACCAAGCTGGTGCAGTCTTTGCCAGACACGGGCGGCGTGGCCAAAGTTTGGGGCAAGCAAATAACAGCAAAGCGGGTGCGGTTGGTGGCTTCGTCTTGAATGGCGTGTGCCACGATGTGCAGACCAAATTGGGACGCTGCGCGTTCGCTTGCCAAACCAGCCCAAGCTGGGTTGGTAGCAGCCAATCTGGCACCTTCAGCGTTGCTAGATACCGCACGTCGTTCAGCGTTTGGCAAATTTTGTGTGAGCCATGTCTGGCACTGGGCCAATGCTTGAGGGTGAGCTAACACCACTTCAATGTCTTTGAGGTTGTCGGTTTGACGCAGCAAATTGTGACGAACCAGCAGACTGACTTCACCAATCACATGAACGGGTGAGCGCAAAAACAAATCAAGTGACCTAGCGACGACACCTTCAGTTGAGTTCTCCATGCCCACCACGCCAAATTGAGCGGTGCCTGCGGCCGTTGCATGGAACACTTCGTCGAAGTTGTTGCAGTAAATCAGATTGGCAGCACTTCCAAAAAACTCAATGGCTGCTTGTTCGCAAAACGTACCTTGTGGGCCAAGTACAGCAACACGCTGTGGCGCTTCAAGGGCCAAACAGGCCGACATGATTTCGCGCCAAATGGAGGCCACGTGCGCATTGAGCAAAGGACCTTGATTGGCCTTTTCAATTTTGGCGATGACTTGTGCCACTCGATCAGGGCGGAAGAAGGGCGAGCCTTCTGCGCGTTTAATTTCGCCCACTTTTTCAGCCACTTTGGCGCGCTGATTCAACAAGCTCAAGAGCTGCTGATCGAGCGAGTCAATTTGAATGCGCAGTTCGCCCAAGGCGTCTGATTGAATAGGTTGCGTCATGTTGGATTCAGTAGTGAAAGACAAGCGGCGAGACGAACTTGTTCACGCCTGCTTTGTTTCGAAATCTTGAAGGTAAGACACCAGCGCCTGCACGCCTTCCATTGGCATGGCGTTGTAAATGCTGGCACGCATGCCGCCCACAGACTTATGACCTTTGAGTTGTAGCAAACCACGCGCTTTGGCGCCTGCCAAGAAGGCGTCGTTGCGAGACTCGTCGCGCAAATAAAAGGGAATGTTCATGCGGGAACGGCAAGAAACATCGACACGATTTTCAAACAACTCTGATTGGTCTAAATAGTCATACAACAACTTGGCTTTGGCCATGTTGCGCTGCTCCATTGCAGCCACGCCCGTCAAGCCATTTTCAGTTTGCGCTTTCAGCCACTTGAAAACCAAACCGGCAATGTAGATTGAGTAAGTGGGTGGTGTGTTGAACATCGAACCGTTGTCGGCCACCAGTTTGTAATTGAACGCGCTAGGGCAATGCTTCATGGCTTTGCCCAAGAGGTCTTCACGAACCACCACGAGTGTGAGCCCCGCTGGCCCCAAATTCTTTTGCGCGCCGCCAAATGCCAAACCCACTTTGGACCAGTCAATGCTGCGCGACGCAACGTGTGACGAGAAATCAATGACCAAAGGTGCGTTGCTGCCCAAAGCCTTCAGATCGGGCAAAGCATGGTATTCAACGCCATCGATGGTTTCGTTGGTGCAGATATGGACATAGCTTGCGTTGCCGCTCAACTGCCATGTGGCTGGCGAGGGGACGGTGGTGAACTTGGTGCTTTGTGCGGTGGCTGCCAAATGAGGTGAGCAAAACTGCGCAGCCTCTTTGAACGACTTCTGACTCCAGCTGCCGGTCACCACAAAATCTACAGTGCCTTCTTGCGACAAGTTCAAGGGCACGATGGCATTTTCTGCAATGCCGCCACCTTGCATGAACAAGATTTTGAAGTTGGCGGGGACCGCCAACAATTCACGAAGGTCAGCTTCTGCTTCTTCGTAAATCGACATGAACTCTTTGCCGCGATGGCTCATCTCCATCACGCCCATGCCGCTGCCATGCCAGTCCAGCATTTCGCTGGCGGCTTGCATCAAGACGGCATCGGGTATGGCGGCAGGGCCGGCAGAGAAGTTGAAGGGCCGTGTCATTCAGCGGAACCGCTTTCGTCCGTGCTACCGGCGGCATCACCGCCCTCAGCATCCGCAGCGCCGTCAGCAGATTCATCTTGCACGTTGGCATCGTTTTCTACGATGCGTTGCAAGCCAGACAATTTGGCGCCATCGTCCAAACCAATCAAAGTCACGCCTTGTGTGGCACGACCCAGTTCGCGAATTTCAGAAACGCGAGTACGAACCAACACACCCGTGTCGGTGATCAACATGATTTCGTCGTCGGCGTGAACCAAGGTGGCAGCGACCACTTTGCCATTGCGCTCAGATTGCTGGATGGCAATCATGCCTTTGGTGCCACGGCCGTGGCGTGTGTATTCCGTGATGGAAGTGCGTTTGCCGTAACCATTTTCGGTGGCCGTCAAAACACTTTGCTGTTCGTCTTCTGCTACCAACATGGCAATCACGCTTTGCGTGTCGTCCAGCATCATGCCGCGCACACCCCGTGCATTACGGCCCATGGGGCGCACATCGTTTTCGTCAAAGCGAACGGCTTTGCCGCCATCGCTGAACAACATCACATCGTGCTTGCCGTCTGTGAGTGCGGCGCCAATCAAGAAGTCGCCTTCGTCCAAATCCACAGCAATGATGCCGGCCTTGCGAGGGTTGCTGAATTCATCCAAAGATGTTTTCTTCACGGTACCCATGGAGGTGCCCATGAACACGTAATGGTCGGCAGGGAAGCTGCGCATGTCGCCTGTTAAAGGCAAGACCACATTGATCTTTTCGCCTTCTTGCAAGGGGAACATGTTGACGATAGGGCGACCGCGTGAGCCGCGTGAACCCGCAGGCACTTCCCACACTTTGAGCCAGTACAAACGGCCTCGGTTGGAGAAGCACAAGATGTAGTCGTGTGTGTTGGCAATGAAGAGCTGATCGATCCAATCGTCTTCTTTGGTGGCAGTGGCTTGCTTGCCGCGACCGCCGCGTTTTTGGGCGCGGTATTCAGACAAAGGCTGGCTCTTGATGTAACCGCTGTGCGACAAAGTCACCACCATGTCGGTGGGTGTGATCAGATCTTCAGTGGCCAAATCTTGGGCGTTGTTTTCAATGAAACTGCGACGTGCGCCAATTTTGGTTTGGCCAAACTCTTGGCGCAATTCGCCCAGCTCTTCACCAATGATGGTGGACACGCGTTCAGGCTTGGCCAAGATGTCGAGCAAGTCTTCAATTTCAGACATCACTTCTTTGTACTCAACCACAATCTTGTCTTGTTCCAGACCGGTCAAGCGTTGCAGACGCATCTGCAAAATTTCTTGGGCTTGGGTGTCGCTGAGGCGGTACAAGCCGTCGTTGCCCATACCAAATTCTTTTTCCAAACCATCGGGGCGATAGTCGTCTGCATTCACGGCACCGCCATCGGCACGGGTGCGTGTGAGCATTTCGCGAACCAATTTACTGTCCCAACGGCGGGTCATCAATTCGGCTTTGGCCACAGGCGGTGTGGGCGCATTGCGGATGATGGCAATGAACTCGTCGATGTTGGCCAAAGCAACGGCCAAACCTTCCAGCACGTGACCGCGTTCGCGGGCTTTGCGCAAGGTAAATACCGTGCGACGTGTGACCACTTCACGGCGGTGTTGCAGGAACACGCTGATCAGGTCCTTCAAGTTGCACAACTTGGGCTGACCATCAATGAGGGCCACCATGTTGATGCCGAAGGTATCCTGCAACTGAGTCTGTTTGTACAGATTGTTGAGCACCACTTCAGGCACTTCACCGCGCTTGAGTTCAATCACCAAGCGCATGCCCGATTTGTCGGACTCGTCTTGAATGTGGCTGATGCCTTCGATCTTTTTCTCGTGAACCAATTCGGCCATGCGTTCTTGCAAGGTTTTCTTGTTCACTTGGTAGGGCAGCTCGTCCACCACGATGCACTGGCGCTGGCCTTTGTCGATGTCTTCAAAGTGGCACTTGGCGCGCATCACCACGCGGCCGCGGCCTGTGCGATAGCCTTCTTTAACGCCGCTAATGCCGTAAATGATGCCGGCAGTGGGGAAGTCGGGCGCGGGAATGATTTCCATCAACTCGTCGATGGTGGCTTCGGGGTTGCGCAGCATGTGCAAGCAAGCGTCGACCACTTCGTTCAAATTGTGCGGTGGAATGTTGGTGGCCATACCGACCGCAATACCGCCAGAGCCATTCACCAACAGGTTGGGAATGCGGCTTGGCAAGACCAAAGGTTCTTTTTCAGAGCCGTCATAGTTGGGCCCAAAGTCGACGGTTTCTTTGTCGATGTCAGCCAACATTTCGTGAGCAATTTTGGCCAAGCGAATTTCGGTGTATCGCATGGCCGCAGCGTTGTCGCCATCCACGGATCCAAAGTTGCCTTGACCATCGACCAACATGTGACGCATGGAGAAATCTTGCGCCATGCGAACGATGGTGTCATAGACAGATTGGTCGCCGTGGGGGTGGTATTTACCAATCACATCGCCCACGATACGTGCAGACTTTTTGTAAGCACGGTTCCAGTCGTTGTTCAGCTCATGCATGGCAAACAACACGCGTCGGTGCACTGGCTTTAGGCCGTCACGTGCATCGGGCAGGGCTCGTCCCACAATCACGCTCATGGCGTAGTCGAGGTAGCTTCGGCGCATTTCCTCTTCTAGACTGATGGGAAGGGTTTCTTTGGCAAACTGGGTCATGAGGGGTCAGGCGCACTGGGTGAAAGACTGCCATTTTAGGTCCAAAGAGTGTCGTTGATTTGCAACACATTGCTCAGATTGATAACTTAGCTGTGAAGGGCTTTTCATCAAATTCATGAATTGACGCAGAGGTATGGCACAATGATTTCAACGTTTTGGGTGATGGTCATTCAAATCGTCTCTTTTCTCGCAGGATGTCTGCGGTATTAATCCCCATGAGGAGAACCATGAAAAAATTCAACAAAGTGGCAATGGTGTTGGCTTCAGCTGCCTTGGCAAGCGCCGCAAGTGCTCAATCCGTAGACAACTGGCGCAACGGCACAGGCGAATTCGCCTGGAAAAACGGTACAGCTGAGCTGTGCTGGCGCGATGCTACTTGGACACCTGCTACTGCTGCCGCTGGTTGCGACGGTGCCATTGTTGCGCCTAAAGCTGCTGCACCTGCGCCTGCGCCCGCTCCTAAAGCTGCACCAGCACCTGCTGCAAAGCCTGCTGCGCCTGCACCAGCCCCAGCTGCCGCCACTAAGGTTACTTACGCTGCCGACACATTCTTTGACTTCGACAAATCAGTGTTGAAAGCTGACGGCAAAGCCAAATTGGACGACTTGGCTGGCAAAGTAAAGGCCATCAACTTGGAAGTCATCATTGCTGTGGGTCACACTGACTCTGTTGGCTCTGACGCTTACAACCAAAAGTTGTCTGTCAAGCGTGCTGACGCTGTCAAGGCATACTTGGTGTCCAAAGGCATCGAGAAAAACCGCGTTTACACAGAAGGTAAAGGCGAGAAGCAACCCGTTGCTGACAACAAAACTGGCGCTGGCCGTTCTAAAAACCGCCGCGTTGAAATCGAAGTTGTGGGTACACGCCCCAACAAGTAATCATTCATTTGATGAAATTCAATCAAGTTTCGGCTTGATTTTAAAAAGCCTCCCTCGGGAGGCTTTTTTACTTTGGGCGACAATGCACCCTATGACCACAAAGACTTCTTCCACTTTTTCTAGCGCCAACGTTGATCCTGCTGAGTTGGCTAAATTCTCCGAACTGGCCCATCGTTGGTGGGACACAGAGAGTGAATTTCGGCCCTTGCATCAAATCAATCCTTTGCGGTTGAACTGGATTCAAACCCTGGTGCCCCTGCAAGGCAAAAAGGTGGTCGACATTGGCTGTGGCGGCGGCATTTTGTCAGATGCCATGGCGCGCCAAGGTGCAGAGGTCTTGGGCGTTGACTTGGCCGTCAAGTCGCTGAAAGTGGCTCAGTTGCATGCCCTCGAGGCGGGCACTCAGGGTGTTCAGTACAGAGAAATCAGTGCCGAAGATTTGGCCGCAGAGCAAGCAGGACAATTTGATGTGGTCACGTGCATGGAAATGCTAGAGCACGTGCCAGATCCTGCCTCTGTGGTTCAAGCTTGTGCCAAGTTGGTCAAGCCTGGTGGTTGGGTGATTTTCTCCACACTCAATCGCAATCCTAAGTCTTTTCTGTTTGCCATTGTCGGCGCAGAATATGTGCTCAACCTGTTGCCCAAGGGCACCCATGAATATGCGCGCATGATCAAACCCAGCGAGTTGTCTGACTGGGCTCGCGCACACGGCTTGGATGTTTTGCACATGAAAGGCATGGGTTACAACCCCTTCACGAAGCACTATTCTTTGGGTTCGGACACCGACGTGAACTATTTGATGGCAACACAAAAGCCATTCGACAAAACAGCGTGAGAAAAAAGCCATCATGAAGTTCGAAAATGTCCAAGCGGTCCTCTTTGATTTAGACGGCACATTGATTGACAGTGCGCCAGATTTGGGTGCTGCGGCCGACAAAATGCGCCTCGATCGTGGCATGACCTCATTGCCCTTGTCGCACTACAGGCCCATGGCCGGCGCAGGTGCGCGCGGCATGATTGGCTTGGCATTTGGCTACACGCCCGAGCACCCAGATTACGAGGCCATGAAAGAAGAGTTTTTTCAAAACTACGAAGCGTGCATGACTCAGCGCACCTTTGCTTTTGAAGGTGTGGCTGCAATGATTGAAGCCTTGGTGGCCATGCAAGTGCCTTGGGGTGTGGTGACCAACAAATCCAAACGTTTTACAGAGCCATTGACGCAAGGCATGGCGCTGTTTTCAACAGCAGCAGTGGTCATCAGCGGCGACACCACGCCTCATGCCAAGCCACATCCAGCGCCCTTGCTAGAAGCGGCCAAGCGCCTGAACATTGATCCCACTCGATGCGTTTACGTGGGCGATGACGAACGTGACATCGTCGCAGGCCATGCGGCCGCCATGGGTACTGTTGCTGCAACGTATGGTTATTTAGGAAGCAAAGCCGATGTTCGCAGCTGGCAAGCGCACGCACAGATTGATGCACCACTGCAACTACTGAACATGCTGGCGCATTGAGCCTGTGGGTGGCGAACAGGGCCTGAATCCTTTATCTAACATGACCGTCTCGCACATTCAAGAAATCCGCGATCGCCTTCGGCGCTTGGGAGCCAGGCCCGCACATGAACAGCGCATATTGCGCTTGTGGGCACAGGCCAAGCCGCAGGACAGCGGCAGTCGACCTTTAGAAAGCTTCATGCCAACAGCGCTTCGCAATGATCTGACGCAACTGAGCGCAGATTTGGGCGGCTTGTTAAAACTCCAGTCAGAACACCCCGCAGAAGATGGCTCTGTGCGATGGTTGCTGGCATTGCAAGATGGTCAAACAGTCGAGACCGTGGGCTTGCCACGCGATGGTCTGTGTGTGTCTTCTCAAGTAGGCTGCGCTGTTGGCTGTGTGTTTTGCATGACGGGCCGCGATGGTTTGATTCGCCAAGTAGGCAGCGCAGAAATTGTGGCGCAAGTCGCCTTTGCCCGGCTGCATCGGCCGGTTAAAAAAGTGGTCTTCATGGGTATGGGCGAACCTGCGCACAACTTGGACAACGTGATGGAAGCCATCGACGTTCTGGGCACCGTGGGCAACATTGGGCACAAGTCTTTGGTGTTCTCCACAGTGGGCGATCCGCGCGCCTTTGAACGTTTGCCGACTGGTTTGGTGAAGCCTGCCTTGGCCGTTTCTCTGCACACCACGCGCGCCGATCTACGCGCACAGCTGTTGCCGCGCGCACCCAAAATGTCGCCTGAAGAATTGGTGGATGCTGCCGAAGTTTATGCCCGACAAACGGGCTATCCCATTCAATACCAGTGGACCTTGCTAGACGGCGTGAACGACTCTGAGGAAGAGTTGGAGGGCATTGTGCGTTTGCTCAAAGGCAAATACGCCTTGATGAACATGATTCCCTACAACGCCATAGACGATTTGCCTTTTAATCGGCCCTCGTGGGAACGCGCTGCAGAAATTGCACGAACCTTGCACAAACGTGGCATCTTGACCAAGCTTAGAAATTCAGCGGGTCAAGACGTGGAAGGTGGCTGTGGCCAATTGCGCGCAAGGGCATTGAAGTCGACAGAACTTCACATGCCCGCCAGGGGGCAAGAAGCCCCGCTTCATTTTGTCAAGGCAAAGCCCGCAACTGTTTTGTAGTTGTCCGAAATTTGACGCAACTCGTCTTGGCTGATGAGGTCGTCAATGTGCCTGAAAGGTTTGCCGCCGCTCAGCTCATGTGCCTTCATGATGATGAAGTCAGGCGGTACATTGCGATTGGTCTCAACTACTTTGGCCGTAGGCGCCAAACGCAAACTTTCATAAGCCTTGAGAGCCTCCTGCGGGTCTGTGTGTTGGCTCAATTGCTCGGCCAAAGTTCGTGCGTCTATCAATGCCTGTGCTGAACCATTAGAGCCGCGCGGGTACATGGGGTGCGCTGCATCGCCCATCAAAGTGACACGGCCTTGCGTCCAAAATGGCAGCGCATCTTTGTCTACCATGGGGTATTCAAAAACTTTTTCGGATTTCAGAATCAATTCGGGCACATTCAAGAAATCAAATGTCCAATCTTTGTAGATGTCGGCACACAGGGCTGGATCGCCAGGGCGGTTCCAGTCGTTCATCACCGCATTGGGCTTTTGCAACTCTGCCACCCAATTGATGAGTTGGTTGCCCTTGCCGTCGACATTGTCAATGATGGGGTAAATTACCATCTTGCCAACTTCAACCGTGCCAATTCGCAAATAACTTTTGCCCGTGAGGATGGGCGGGTGAACCGTAACGCCGCGCCACGTGTTGATGCCCGCAAAGCACAGCTGATCTTGTGGGTGCATTTGTTTGCGTATGACCGAATTTACGCCGTCACATGCCACAGCAATTTGTGCTGTGTGCATCTCTTTGCTTTGCGAGTGCGTGTTGAGAAATTCAAGCTGCACACCCTGTTGGTCTTGTGTGAATCCTGCGCACCGCATGCCTGTGTGTACTTTGTGAGCACCTAACCGGCTGACCGCCGCATCAAACAAAATTCTGTGCAGCTTGCCGCGGTGAATGCCAATTTCTGGCAGGGTGTAACCTGCATGGCGACCACGTGCTTCTTTGTAAACATACTGGCCATGCTGCGTGTAGAAAACGCTCTCCAGATTTTCAATGCCTGCCGCCTCTAGAGCTTCTTGAACGCCAAGGGCGGCAAGCTCTCGCATGCCATGCGGCAGCAGCGTAATGCCCACGCCAATTTCTTTGACCTCAGGCACGCTCTCGAAAACATCACAGTCAATGCCTCTTTGGTGCAAACCCAAAGCGAAGCTCAAGCCGGCAATGCCACCGCCCACAATTGCGATGTTCATGCTCATTCGCCTTTGATGTTTTGTACTTTGATGAGCTCGGCCCAGCGCGTGGCGTCGCGCTCTACCAACTTGCCAAACTCTTCAGGGGTGCTGCTGGTGGGGTCCATGCCTTGGGGTTGAAATGCCTTTTGAATCTCTTCGCTGGTCAAGATGGATTTGATTTCTTTGTTCAAGGCCTGGACAATTTCGGGCGGTGTATTTTTAGGCGCAAAAATGCCGTACCACATGTCGACGTTGACCTTGCCAGCTTTGGCTTCGGTGAGGGTGGGTACATTGGGGAGCAGTGGATGACGCTGATCGCTGCCTATGCCCAAGGCCACCAGCTTGCCAGCTTTGATTTGCGGCAAAGCCACATGGATGGGCAAGAACATGGCATCGACTTGACCGCCCAACAGATCGGATACTGCGGGTGCCGTGCCTCGGTAAGGAATGTGCGTTAAAAAAACACTGGCCGTATTTTTGAACAACTCCATGGACAGGTGATGGGGCGTACCAACACCAGGTGATGCGTAATTAAAACGGCCAGGACTGGCTTTGGCTGCAGCCACCAAATCGGCGGCTGTTTTGAAGTTGGTCTTTGGATGGGTGACCAACAACAGTTGGCCCCAGCTGGTCAGAATGACGGGTGCCAGATCTTTAACAGGATCAAAACTAAGACCAGCATAAAGGCTTCGGTTCATGACCAAGGTGTTGACACTGACCAACAAGGTTTGGCCATCGGGTGCAGCGCGCACCACAGCCTCTGTGCCAATGTTGCCTGAAGCGCCCACCCTGTTTTCTACCACCACAGGTTTGCCCAGTCGCAGGGCCAGTCGAGGTCCAACGGTTCGTGCAATCAGGTCAATGCCTGTGCCGGGGGTGAACGGCACAATCAATTTGATGGGCGCTTGAGATGTGGACAGTGCGCTACTTGGGTTGCTTTGTGCAAGGGCGCTGGCGCAGGCCAAAGCGCTAGCAACCAAGCTCAATGTGAGCTGACGGGTGAATGTTCGACGGTTCATGGCTTGTTTACTTTGATTTAGGAAAAATACCACTCGACAAGGCTGTTCCAAATACAACAACCACACCTAACAATATCATGCGCCAAGTGACGGTCTCGTTCAAAAAAGTCACAGCATAGATGAGGGCAAAGACAGGAATGAGGAAGGTCACGGTGAGCGCCTTGGCGGGGCCCGCAAGGTTGACGATTCGAAAGTAAAGGATGTAGGCAATGCCCGTGCATGCCACGCCCAGCATGACCAGCGCTAGCCATGCTTTAGGACTGGGCATGGCCTCTGGCAGTGCCCACAACACGGGCAAGGTAAGTGCCAGTGTGGCACCTAGTTGGCTACCAGCAGCCGAGACCAAAGGCGGTAAATTGGGCAAGTACTTTTTGGTGAAGCTGCCAGAAATGGCATAGCAAAGGGTGGCCAACAAACAGGCAGCGATGGCCGTATATTGGCCCCATGCGCTGTTGTCTGGATTGGCGGCGCTGTGATGGCTTGTTTGGTTGTTGGCCAACAGGGCGACGCCGATGAATCCAATGAAGAGGCCTGCAATGCGCCATCGATTCAAGCGATCGCCAAGCCAGGCCCATGCAACCACGGCCGCAAACAAGGGCACCGCCGCATTCAAAATAGCCGACAGTCCTGTGGAAATGTGCAAGATTGCATAGGCAAAAAGTGCGAAGGGCAGGGCAGAGTTGAATGCGCCCAAACCAAGAACCAGTTTCCAGTTTTGCAGGAAAACTTTCCAATGACCTTTGAATACCATCAAGGGCCCCAAAAACAATGTGGCCACAAACACGCGGCCCCATGCGGTGGCCAGTGGGCCAAATTCTGAGGCGCCCATGCGCATGAACAAAAATGAGGAGCCCCACAAGGCGGCCAGCAACAAATAATCCACTCGCCAATCTTGCGAGTTAGTTGAAGTTTGATTCATCAGCTAGAAGAGGCCAAGGTAGCGGGGCCACTTGCGTTTTCAAGTTGCAGCAAAGCTTGCTTGCGCCACACCCCTCCGGCATAGCCTGTCAGTTGGCCTTGTCCGCCCAGCACCCTGTGACATGGAATCAAGATGCTGATGGGGTTGCGACCAATGGCCGTACCCACCGCTCTAACAGCATTGGGCTTTCCAATAGCGGCCGCCAATTCGCCATAACTGCAAGTGGCGCCGTGAGGAATGCTGAGCAGTGCTTGCCACACAGCTTGTTGAAAAGCGGTGCCGCCACTCAGGTCTAGGGGAATGTCTTTGAGCCAATGGCGCGCCGATTGCTTAGGCGCTAACTGCGAGTGCCAGTATTGCTTTAGCAAAGCTTCGGCTTTGAGCAAGGTGGCTTGATTTGGAAGGTCTTGCCAAAGTTGTGTGTCTGGATGATGTTTTTGGCCTTCAAACCAAGCGCCATTGAGGCCATCAGGGCTGGCCGAAAGCGTCAGCTGACCCCATGGGCTTTGAATCTGTTTAAAGCAAGTTTGTGGGCTAAATTGCATCGTTCAATCCTATCCGATTTCAGGTGGATCCACCTACAATAAGCGCTTGTTTGCGCTACCTTTAAGGTCTACTTTATGCAAGTGACGGCATCTATTTTCAAGGCTTACGACATTCGTGGAACCTTTCCCCGAACCTTGAATGAAAGCCTGGCAGAAGGCTTGGGCCGTGCCTTTGGTACTTTGGCCTTAAATGAGGGGCGTAGCACGGTGGCTGTGGGCCGAGATGGCCGTCTCAGTGGTCCTGCATTGTCAAACGCCCTGATGCGCGGCTTGGTGTCGGTTGGCATTCAAGTCATTGATGTGGGTCTTACCACCACGCCCCAACTTTATTTTGCAGCGCATACCGTTTGCGACAGTGGCATTCAAGTCACCGGCAGTCACAACCCCAAAGACGACAATGGCTTCAAAATGGTTTTGGGTGGACGCGCCATCTATGGCGATGAAATTCAAGCCTTGCGCCAAATGATTGAAGACGAGTCATGGGTGTTGGCTGGTATGGGCAGTGTCCGTGCCCACGACATCATGCCGGCCTACATTCAAAGAATTGTTAGCGGCATTCAACTCAGTCGCCCCATGAAAATCGTGGTCGACTCTGGCAACGGCATTGCCGGTGCCAGTGCCCCTGGCATTTTTCGTGCACTGGGTTGTGAAGTGATTGAATTGTTCAGCGAAGTCGATGGCAATTTTCCCAATCACCACCCCGACCCCAGCAAACCCGAAAACTTAAAAGACCTCATTGCCGCTTTGCAAAGCACGGGCGCCGAACTCGGCTTGGCATTTGATGGTGATGGCGATCGCTTGGGCATCGTCACACAAGATGGCGAAACCATTTACCCCGATCGCCAAATGCAACTTTTTGCACAAGACGTGCTCAGTCGTGTGCAGCAGGGCACCATCTTGTTTGATGTGAAGTGCTCGCAACGCTTGGCGCCTGCCATTCGTGCAGCAGGTGGCCAAGCCCTGATGTACAAAACAGGGCACTCATTGATCAAGGCCAAGATGAAAGAAATTGAGGCCGCTGGCGGTCAAGCCCCCTTGGGCGGCGAAATGAGCGGCCACATCTTCTTCAAAGAGCGTTGGTATGGCTTTGACGATGGCACCTATGCAGGGTGCCGTTTACTCGAAATTGTCAGTCGCAGCCCCGATGCCAATGCGGTGCTCAAAGCCTTGCCCACCAGCTTCAGCACGCCCGAATTGAATGTGGCTTGTCAAGAAGGTGAGCCCCATCAACTGACAGCACAGTTGCTCAGTGTGGCCTCACAGCACTTCAGTGCCCCCGCCGAAATTTCTAGCATCGACGGTTTGCGTGTCGATTGGCCGGATGGCTTTGGTCTCATTCGCGCATCCAACACCACGCCTGTTTTGGTTTTGCGCTTTGAAGGCCATACCCAAGCTGCGATGGAGCGCATTGAGCAAACCATGTTGAGCCTGCTGCGCACCGTCAAGCCCAATGCCAGTTTGCAAAGCGCTGCGCATTAAGTTTTGGGTTTGCCGTTCAAAGATTCTGTGAAAACTGCTTTGTCACTTTGGCTCTATAGCACCCTGATGCATTGGGCCAAGCCTTTGCTGCGCCGCAAGTTGCAGCGCAGGGCCAAGGCCGAACCCATGTATGGGCAATTTGTAGAAGAGCGATTTGGTCGCTACACAAATGCTTCACAGGGTCAGTGGGTATGGGTGCATGCAGTGTCTTTGGGTGAAACGCGCACAGCGGGTATTTTGATCAAAGGTTTGCGTGATCAATTTCCGGGCATCAAATTGCTTTTAACGCATGGTACGGCCACTGGCCGAGAAGAAGGCCAAAAGCTGCTGCAAGCTGGCGATGTTCAAGTGTGGCAGCCATGGGATTCGCCCGATGCCGTGACAAAATTCTTTGAGGCGTTTCAGCCCCGTGTCGGTTTGATTTTAGAAACAGAAATTTGGCCCAATTGGGTTCGCTTTGCGCAGAAGTTCGAAGTGCCTTTGGTCTTGGTCAATGCGCGCTTAAGTCAGAAGTCAATGCTGCAAGCATTGCGTTGGCCATCACTGATGAAGCCAGCCTATGCCGGCTTGCGTGCTGTGTTGGCACAAACAAAAGACGATGCAGACAGGCTTCAGTCATTGGCTGCGCGCATTGAGGCCATCACAGGCAATTTGAAGTTTGATGCCACCCCCGATGCTGGGCAAGTGACTTTAGGTCTAGCTTGGCGCGAGCAGCTGGCCAAACCAGTGCTCATGCTCGCCAGCTCGCGCGAGGGAGAAGAGGCTTTGTGGCTTTCTGCGTGGCGGAATTATTTAAACACACACCCCTCAAGCCCTGTTCAATGGCTTGTTGTGCCGCGTCATCCCCAAAGGGTGACAGAAGTTGAGCAGCTCATTGAGTCGCATGGCTTTTTGGTGTCTAGACGTTCTTCATGGCACTCGCAAGCCGACATCTTGACAGCGACGTCGACATCGACCAACAAGCCCGTCATTTTGTTGGGAGACAGCTTAGGCGAAATGGCCTTGTATTACAGCTTGTCAGATGTGGCTTTGCTCGGGGGCAGTTTTGAGCCCTTGGGTGGGCAGAATTTGATTGAGGCAGCTGCGTGTGCTTGCCCTATTGTGATGGGGCCGCACACCTTTAATTTTGCGGAGGCATCTCAAGCTGCACTGGCTGCGGGTGCAGCCATGCGAGCAGAAAACATGGCAATGGCTTTAGAAAGCGCGGTGGCCTTGGCTCAAGACACTCCGCTGCTCAACACTCATTCAGAAAATGCCAAGCGCTTTGCATCTGAGCACGGCGGTGCAACTCAGCGCACAGCAGATGCTGTGCGACATTGGCTTAAGGATTAAGCAACGCGTTGATGGCGGCCAAGTCGGCTTCAGTCAAAGTGCCGGTGGCTTGGCGCAATTTGAGTTGGCCTAGCAAGACGTCATAACGTGCCTTGGCCAAATCACGTTTGGTTTGGAACAACTGGCTTTGGCTGTTGAGTACATCGATGTTGATGCGTACACCCACTTGATAACCCAACTTATTGGCATCCAAGGCGCTTTGGCTTGAAGCCTCTGCCGCTTGCAAAGCATTGACTTGACCCAAGCCAGACTGCAAACCAAAGAAGGCTGAGCGCGTGGCCTGTGCCACGGCACGTTCAGCCGCTTCCAAATCGGAGCGGGCTTTGTCTTCTAAGGCGACGGTTTCTTTGATGCGATTTTGTGTGGCAAAACCAGCAAACAAAGGCATGTTGAAAGACAAAGTTACGCTGTTGGTGTTGATGTCAACTTGGGATGCATTCAAGCCCTTGCCATCTTTGTAACGTGTGGGTGTGTAGCCAGCAACCAAGTCCAATGTTGGCTTGTGGCCGGCTTCTGCTTTGGCGGTTTCTAACTTGGCAATGTCGAGTGCAGTACGGCTTTGTAAAACAGAGGGATTGGACTCTGAGGATTGTTTAACCCACTGCTCAAGGCTCTGCGCTTCAGGCCCAGTCAGTTTGGCTTTGCTAGAAAGCGATTTGGGTTCAATGTTGTTCAAACCCACCAGTTGGTTAAGTGCCAAACGTTTGATTCGCAAATCGTTGTCTGCTGCAATTTCTTGTGCCAAGACCAAGTCGTAGCGCGCTTGGGCTTCACGTGCGTCGGTGATGGTAGAAGTGCCAACTTCGAAATTGCGTTTGGCGGCAGCCAATTGTTCTGACACTGCCAGCTTTTGCGCTTTGACGAAATCGAGGCTTTCACGCGAAATCAGAACATCAAAATAAGCTTGGCTGAGACGCACCATCAAATCTTGCTCTGCTGCTTTCAATTGCACACTGGCCAATTCAAGTTGGCGCTGACCCTGTTGGTAGCTTGCAAAGTTGGCAGGACGGTAAAGCGGCTGGGAAGCACTCAGTGTTGCCGATTTGCTTTGGGCGTTGGCCGTGAGATTGGATGCAACTTGTTCGACTTCTGTTTTGTTGACATTGGCCGACAAACCGATGGTGGGCATCAGCAATGCCTTGGCTTGTTCACCTTTGGCCAAGTTGGCGGTGTATTGAGACTGTGCCGCCTTGTAAGTTGCATCGTAGCTGCGTGCAGTTTCAAACAAGGACATCAAGCTTTGGGCTTGGACAGAGCCAGCGAAAGCAGCAGAGATGGCCAACGTGATGGGTAGAAAGCGCAAATTCATTGAAGTCTTTCGAGGCATGAGCCAAGGTTGGAAGTAATTTGAAACTCAAAAAATCAATAGACAGGGACGCTGGGATCCACTTGGCTTGACCAAGCGTTGATACCGCCACTGATGTTCGTCATATTTGAAAAGCCTTGTTGCTCCAAATACGCCGCGACTTGCATGCTACGTCCGCCATGGTGGCAAAGGCAAGCAATAGGACGGCTTTTGTCCAACTCAAACAAGCGAGCTGGGATTGTTTGCATGGGCATGATCATGACTTCACAGCCCTCGGGCGCAATGCTGGCCAATTGGCATTCCCATGTCTCGCGGACGTCCAAAATCAATGGCTGACCTTGCGTTGTGGCTTGTTGGAGCCATTCATTGAATTGATTGGGGCTGATTTGCTGCATGGTGATTGCGTAGAGGTTGGGTGAGCGCGTTTGCTTCAGTTAATTTAGAACGAAAAACGATTGTGCTCAGGAAAGCCTTGCAAACGGGGCGCCAGGGTGTCCCATGGCTCGGAGGTTTGCCATTGTTGATCGCCCGTGCGAGTTATGACGCTGGCGCGCATGACGGGGTCTTCGCCCACCACTGCCAACAGTCGGCCGCCTGTTTTGAGTTGATTGAGAAGTGCTTGAGGTACTTCAGGCACAGAGCCGCTTAAAAAAATCACATCGAAGGGGCCATCGGCGGGGGCGCCTTGACTGCCGTCAGCTTGGCGAACTTCGACATTGGGAATGCCTGCCGCTTGCAGGTTGGTACGAGCTTGTTGCGCCAAGCCTGCATCAATTTCTAGGCTCAACACGCTGGCCGCTTGTTTGGCAACCAAAGCGGCCATGTAACCAGAGCCCGTGCCGATTTCTAAAACTTTGTCAGTGGCTTGAATGGCGGCGTCTTGCAAAAAGCGCGCTTCGACGCGGGGGGCCAACATCACTTGACCATCTTTTGATGAAGAAGACAAAGGAACTTCCATGTCGACAAAAGCCAGGGCCTTGTGCGCCATGGGCACGAAGTCTTCACGCTTGACCACTGACAAGAGCGACAAGACCTGACCATCCAAAACGTCCCAAGGACGAATTTGTTGTTCGATCATGTTGAAACGGGCAATGTCGTTGTTCATTTTTTACTCCAGGGGGTATCTTATTCTAACCAAACACATTTTAGCTTCTGGCAAGGGCTAAGAGATTGTTTTTTGCTTGCCGGACCACAGTCGTTTTAAAAATTCACTTAAATCGTCCATGTAGCAATAAACCACAGGCACCACCACCAAGGTGAGAAGGGAGGAGGTGATCACCCCGCCAATGACGGCTTGACCCATGGGGGCACGTTGCTCCGAGCCTTCTGTGATGGCAAATGCAAGCGGCATCATGCCAAAAATCATGGCCAAAGTAGTCATCAAAATGGGGCGCAACCTGACTTTGGCGGCCATCAGCAGGGCCTCCGTGCGACCCAGACCCGCAATTGGAACCCCGGTGTCAGACATACCCCCCTCACGGGCTCGGATGGCGAAATCAACCAAGAGAATGGCGTTTTTGGTAACCAAGCCCATCAGCATCACCACCCCAATGACCGAGAACATGGACAGCGCAGAGCGGAAGGCCATGAGTGCCAAGACAACGCCAATCAGGGTTAGGGGCAAGGCGGTCATCAAGGCCAAGGGCTGCAAAAAGCTCTTGAATTGGCTGGCCAAGATCATGTAAATGAAAATGATGGCCATGATGAGGGCGGTGGTGGCGTACTGAAACGATTCGTTCATGCTCTTGGTAGAGCCTCCAAATTGGTAACGGTAGCCAGGAGGCCAGGCCACTGAATCAAGTATTTTGCGAATGTCGGCCGATATTTCGCCGGCAGAGCGAACCGATGCGTTGGCGTTGATAGACACCTCGCGCATCAAATCGCGTCGGTTAATTTGGCTTGAGCCCGTGGTCTCTTGTACCTTGGCAATTTGGCCCAGCCTGACAATGCGCGGCTGCCCATCGGCACTTGCAACATTGAAGGGCAAGCGTTCCAAGTCTTGTGGGCTGTTGCGGTAGTCGGGCGCCAGGCGCACATTGACGTCGTAAGTTTGGTCATCGGGGGCGCGCCAATTGCCCACAGTTTGTCCAGCAATCAAGGTTCGCAAACCGTTTGACAAATTGTTGACCCCCCAGCCCAGATCAGAAGCCGATTCGCGCATCACCTGAATCGCGATGGAGGGCTTGTTGGCTTTGACGCTGCTGTCCAAATCGACCAAGCCGGGAATGGCCCGAAATTGATCCATGAGCTTGAGCGTTAGTCTTTCAAGTTCTCTTTGGTCTGGGCCTTGTAGGGAGAATTCAATTTGCTTGTTGCCACCCACAGAGTCAAGGGTGCCCACGTGTGTCACTGTAATGCCCGCGACCTGTGTCAATCTTTGGCGCAGCAATTTGGCGATGTCTTCTACACTGCGCTCTCGCAATTTGCGATCGATCAAACGAATGTAGATGCTGACGTTGTTTTTGCCTTGGGCATTGGGTGTGTTCATGCCCGTGAGGGTGTACTGAACTTCGGGATACTCACGTACGATGGCTTCGACTTGTTTGGCTTTGAGCGCGGTACTTTCAAGGGATGTGCCCACAGGTGTTTGAAAGTTCAAGGTGGTTTCTGAATAGTCGCCTTTGGGCACAAACTCTGTGCCCAACAAGGGGACCATCAACACGCTGGCCACAAAAATCCCGCCCGCCAAGGCCAAGGTACTGCGCTTGTGAACCAAGGCCCATGCCAACATGTCTTGGTACCGATCTGCCATGCGATCGGTTTGAACTTCAAACCAATGGGTGACGCGGCCAATGCTTCGGTCGTACAAGCTGGGTGGCCCTTTGGGTGCATCACCCGAGTGGATGCTCGGGTCATGCCACACGCTAGACAGCATGGGGTCTAGTGTGAAGCTGACAAACATCGAAATTAAAACAGCCGCCACGATGGTGATGCCAAACTCGTGGAAGAACTTTCCGATGATGCCCTCCATAAAGCCGATTGGCAAAAACACCGCCACGATCGACAGCGTGGTGGCCAGCACGGCCAAGCCAATTTCTTGGGTGCCGATGAGGGCTGCGTCGTAGGTGTTTTTGCCCATTTGCACGTGCCGCACAATGTTTTCGCGCACCACAATGGCATCGTCAATGAGCAAGCCCACGCACAAGGACAGCGCCATCAGGGTGATCATGTTGATGGTGAAGCCAAACATGCTCATGAACCAAAACGTGCCGATGAGTGAAATGGGCAAGGTGAGGCCAGTGATGACCGTCGAGCGCCAAGAATTCAAAAATAAAAACACAATGAGCACCGTGAGCAGAGCCCCCTCAATCAGGGTCCTGCGCACGTTGTCAACCGCCACTCTAATTTGACGCGAGCCATCCGAGACGGGCTCAAGACGCAGTCCGGCAGGCGCCTGTTGACGGAGTTGTTGCAAAGAATTCACGAGGCCGTTGACCACCTCAATGGTGTTGGCATCTTGTGCTTTTTGGATGGTGAGTAGTAAAGTGCGCTCGCCGTTGTAGAGCGCCATATTTTCAATTTCTTGTGAACCGTCTTTGATCTGCGCAACTTGTGACAAGCGAATGGGCGTGCTGCCTTTGCGTGCCACAATGATGTTGCCAAAATCTTCGGGACGCTTTACGCGCGATTGAATTTGAATGACGCGCTCTTGCGTGAAAGAGCGCAGCGCACCCACGGGCAAGTCTTGGTTTTCGTTTCGAACTGCGCTGGCAATTTGTTCGGCACTTACACCCAAGGCCTCCATGGCATCGGGCTTTAGGTAGATGTTGATTTCTCTGCGACTGCCGCCGATGATGTTGACTGCGCCTACACCACGGACATTCTCAAGCCGTTTTTTCAAGATCTGCTCGGTGTAATTGGTCAACTCCACCAGCCTTGTAGCGGACGCGCCGCTTTGTACTTCGGGAATCACAGCCAAAGACCAAATGGCTTTGCTGGTAGGGTCAAAACGTATGATGCGCGGCTCTTTGACTTCATCGCGCAGCGTGGCACGCATGCCTGCCACTTTTTCGCGAACATCGTCTGCTGCTTTGCGGCCATCCATGTTGAGTTGAAACTCAATGATGACCACCGATTGATTTTCATAACTGCGTGAGGTGAGGGCGCTGATGCCCGCAATTGTGTTCACGCTTTCCTCAATTTTTTTGCTGACTTCGCTTTCTACAATTTCGGGTGAAGCCCCGGGGTACTCGGTGATGACCACCACCACGGGCAAGTCAATGTTGGGAAACTGATCGACTTTGAGACGCTGAAATGCAAACAAGCCCATCACCACAAAGGCGAGCATCAACATGGTCGCAAAGACTGGATTTTTGAGACTGACCCGTGTGAACCACATGTTATGAAACTTTTACAAACAGGGTTTCAGGGTTTTGTGACAGCTTGTGCGCTCGTCGCTTGGGCCGCTTGTATGACTGTGGTTCCGTCTCGAACGGCGCCTGCGCTAGGCGCTAGCACTTGCATGCCTTCACTGATTTCTTTCAAAGCCATCACGGCTTTGCCATCAACTTCGCCTTTGAGACCCAAGGCCACAGGCACATGCACAACTTTGCCATTTTGAACAGTCTGAACATAGGGCTCTGTTTTGTCGGCACGCACGCTTTCTAGCGGCACCACCACTGCTTGGATGGTTTGAGTGCCCAAATTGCCTTGAACAAAAATGCCATGACGCAGCATGGGGTGGCTGTTCAAGCCCAAATAAACCAAAACACTTCGGCTGCCCACTTGGGTGCTGGGGTTGATGCGCAGCACCTTGGCGTTGATCACTTCGGTGGTGTTTTCAATGTAAAGCTTTGCCGTTTGGCCCACCTTGACGTTGACTGCATCTGCCGAAGTAAGAGGTGCTTCCAATTCCAGTTGTGACAAATCAAGTATTTCGACAATGCGCGCTTCCGGCGAGACGCGCTCGCCAGGTTGTGCCAAGCGTTGGCTGATTAAGCCAGCCAAAGGCGCCTTGAGCGTACAGTCTTCTACAGCCTTGCTGACAACGTCTAATGCAGACATTGCGGCTTGGTATGTGGCCTTGGCACCGTTTAAATTGGCGATAGAAGTGTCCAAAGCCGTTCGTGAAATGAAGCCTTGGTTGACCAAGGCATTGTTGTTGTCAAACTGACGTTGTGCCACTTCGACCTGTGCACGAGCTGCTTCCGCTTGTTGTTGTGCTTGTCTTTGCCTTGCCAAATACTCTGTGGCATCGACACGTGCAATCACCTGACCTGCAAGCACAGCATCGCCTTCTCGAACTTCCAAACTCACAAGTTCGCCAGCAACACGAGCTTTGACCATGGCACTGCGTGTGGCTTTTAAGGTGCCCGAGATGGACAAGCCTTGCGTCATGTTGCGCTTTTGCGCAGTGATCACATCGCTCGCTGCCAATTCAATGCTGTTTGCCAGAGTGGTTTTTGCCATGGATGTGGCTGCCGTTTGAGAAGCGCCCCGTCCTTTGAAGTAGGCTGTGGCAACACCTGCAAGTGCAAGCAACAGCACTACAGCCAACATGCGTTTTGTAAAAATGGTCATAGTTTTTGATCAACCGACAAGCCGCGCACAATGAGGTCGGCATGTTGTGCAATAAAGCTTTCCGCTGTTAAGTTGGGGTTGCCCGCCAGGCAAATGGCGTGTGTGTGTTTTGACATGATGAAAAACAGCATGGGTGCGATGACCACCATGGCGGTGCTTTCGATGTCAAAGTTTTTAAATTCACCGCTGAGTTGCCCACGCTTTAAGACGTCTTTGAGCAATCGCATGGCAGGGTCGATCACTTCCTCTTGATAGAACGCCGCCAAGTCAGGGAAGTGATTGCCTTCGCTGATGATCAGTTTGGTAATGCCTGATGCTTTGGTGGCACCATAACGTCGCCACCATTCAAGCATCAAGTAGTGCAAAAGCTGTGACGTAGTGCCTTTGAAGTTGGCCACTTCTAAAGCGCCTTCTGTGACAGTTTTGACCACGTTTTCTCGCACCACTGCCTTGAACAGCTCTTCTTTGCTGGGGAAGTACAAAAACAAGGTGCCTTTTGAGACGCCGGCTTTGGCCGCAACTTCTTCAGAACGCGTGGCCGCAAAACCTTTTTCTACAAAAAGGTCCAAGGCGGCTTCAAGCAATTCACCGGGCCGGTGTTGTTTGCGACGTTCGCGTTTGGGAGGGGGCAGTAGTTCAGACACGTTTAATGACTCGTTGGTTAGTAATGTAAGGTCTGGGACTTTGAGCGTCAAGCCATCACGACGGGGCAAAGCAAAAAAAAGACCGCATCAGCGGTCTTTTGAGTGAATGCTTGCGTTAGCTCAATAGAAAGCTTGCAGACCCGTTTGAGCGCGACCCAAAATGAGCGCGTGAACATCGTGTGTGCCTTCGTAGGTGTTGACGGTTTCCAAGTTGATCATGTGGCGAATGACATGGTATTCGTCGTGAATGCCATTGCCGCCGTGCATGTCGCGCGCCATGCGGGCCACGTCCAAGGCTTTACCGCAGCTGTTGCGCTTGATCAGGCTGATCATCTCGGGCACTGATTTGCCTTCGTCCATCAAACGGCCCACGCGCAAGCAGCCCTGCAAGCCCAAAGTGATTTCGGTTTGCATGTCGGCCAATTTCTTTTGGATCAATTGGTTTTGCGCCAAGGGGCGGCCAAACTGAACGCGGTCCATGGTGTATTGGCGGGCACGGTGCCAGCAGTCTTCTGCGGCACCCAAAGCGCCCCAGGCAATGCCGTAACGGGCTTTGTTTAAGCAACCAAAGGGGCCTTTCAAACCAGACACGTTGGGCAACATGTTTTCTTCGGGCACAAACACATCGTCCATGACAATTTCGCCAGTGATGCTGGCGCGCAAGCTCATCTTGCCTTCAATTTTTGGGGCCGTGAGGCCTTTCATGCCTTTTTCCAAAATGAAACCACGAATGGCAGACTGGCCGTCGCCTTCGCCTTCCAACTTGGCCCAGACCACAAACACATCGGCGATGGGCGCGTTGGTAATCCACATTTTGGCGCCCTTCATGATGAAGCCGCCATCGACAGGCTTGGCGCGTGTGAGCATGCTGGCTGGATCGGAGCCGTGGTTGGGTTCGGTCAGACCGAAGCAACCCACCCATTCGCCAGTGGCCAATTTGGGCAAGTACTTTTGGCGCTGCGCTTCAGAGCCATATTCGTTGATGGGGTGCATCACCAAAGAACTTTGCACGCTCATGGCGCTGCGGTAGCCGCTGTCAACGCGTTCTACTTCGCGGGCCACCAAGCCGTAACTGACGTAGTTCAAACCCGCGCAACCGTAACCATCGATGGTGGAGCCCAAGAAGCCCATGCTGCCAAACTCGTTCATGATTTCGCGATCGAATTTTTCATGACGTGCGGCCATCAAGACGCGTGTTTGTAACTTCTCTTGGCAGAAGTTGTGAGCGGCATCAACGATGGCTCGTTCATCTTCGCTCAGTTGTTCGTTCAGCAAAAAGGCGTCGTCCCATTGAAAGCTAGGCTTCATGATGTAAATCCATCCAAATTAAAGATGCTGACATTTTATCGCCATGCGAAATGTTCTATGGGCTTGTCCTATCAAGAACCCTGTCTGACAGGTGACATGTGCCCTGTGCGTCTGGGGCTTTTCTTTGTCAGTGCCATTCTGGGTCAAAATAGTCGAATGCAATTTCCATCTCATGCTCAAACTTTGGTGCTCGGCGGCGGCTGTTTCTGGTGTACTGAGGCGGTGTTTGTGCAGGTGAAGGGCGTCTTGGATGTTGAGTCTGGCTACTCCAACGGCAAAGCGCTCAATCCTACTTACGAACAAGTCTGCTCAGGCACAACCGGCCACAACGAAGTGATCAAGCTGGTCTACGACCCGCATGTGATTAGCACCAGGGTGTTGTTAGAAATCTTTTTCGTCATTCACGACCCCACCACCCTGAACCGTCAAGGCAATGATCGCGGTACTCAATACCGAAGCGGCATTTATTTCACAACCGAAGAGCAAGCTGAGTCTGCAAAATCCATCATTGCTGAAATTGAAGCAGATGGCGTTTTTGAATCGCCTCTCGTGACCGAGGTGTTGGCTTTGCAAAACTACAGCGCTGCAGAAGACTATCACCAAGATTTTTTTGAACGCAACCCAACACAAGGTTACTGCTTAGCCGTCGCAGCGCCCAAAGTTTGGAAGTTCAAGAAAACTTTTTCTGGGTGGATCAAAACCAATTGAGTTGTTGATAATCGGTGATCTATGAATTTCGATCACCCCGTTTTATCATCCCTGCTGCCAGTTGTCTTTTTGATCTTGGTAGGCTTTGTAGCCGGCCGTGCCAAATTGGTTCGGCAAGAAGCCGTTCGCGACCTGTCGAACTTGGTTTTCCTGGTGCTCACACAAGCATTGCTGTTCAGAACCATGAGTTCTGTGCATCTTGAAAAGTTGGACATGCGTCCGGTTTTTCAATATTTTGTGGTGGCGGGTGGTTTGTTCTTCGTGATGCTCATGGTCTATGGGCGTGACTCGCGCGCTTCAGTTCTAGCGCTTGCCAGTATCTTCAGCAACACCCTCATGATTGGTGTGCCCCTCATTGGTTTGGCATATGGTGAGTCTGGTCAGGTCTTGTTGTTCACCCTCATTTCTTTGCATGCGCTGGTGCTGCTCACCATGGCCACTTTGGTGCTGGAGTTGCAGATGGCGCATGAACAAGCTTCTGCAACGGGTGAACCACGTCACATGCTCAAAACAATTGGCTTGGCCATTAAAAGTGCTGTTCTGCACCCAGTGCCATTGCCAATTTTGATCGGTTTAATTTATGCGCAAACGGGTCTGGGTTTGCATCCCATTGTGGACAAACCACTGCAATTGTTAGGCGCCTCATTTGGCCCCGTTGCACTGGTGTTGGTGGGCATTACTTTGTCGCAAACTCCCATAGGCGATAACTTCAAAGGTGCTCTGAAATTATCTGTGGTCAAAACTTTTGTGCATCCATTATTAATGGCTGCAGCAGGTTATGCCCTTGGTATGCGCGGCCTGCCGTTGGCCGTAATGGTTGTGGCGGCTGCCTTGCCCATTGGCGCCAATGTGTTTTTGTTTTCGCAGCGCTACCAAAAAGAAGAAGATGTGGTGACAGCAGCTGTGGCGGTCTCTACCGTTTTTGCCATGATCAGCATCAGTTTGGTGATGGCCTTGTTGCCTTTGTTGCCAGCTTAAAACTCAAGGTGCCAAGCGTTCGCGCAGCCATTGACCTTCATCCAAGCGATATCGAAGACGATCGTGCAGACGGCTTTTGCGGCCTTGCCAAAATTGCCACTCATCGGGCACCAATCTGTAGCCGCCCCAGTGTGGGGGGCGAGGCGGGTTCAGCATAAACTGCGCTGCGTACTTGGCGGCATTGGTGACCAACACGGTACGGCCATCGATGACTTGGCTTTGCGGAGATGCCCATGCGCCAATGCGCGAGTCGAGTGGTCGACTGTGAAAGTAGGCGTCGCTTTCTTCGTCGCTGACTTTTTCCATGCGGCCCTCGATGCGCACCACACGCTCCAACTCTACCCAATGGAACTGCAAGGCAGCAAATGGGTTGCCTGCCAATTCACGACCTTTGCGGCTGTCATAGTTGGTGTACCAAACAATGCCGCGTTCGTCGTAGCCCTTGATCAGCACCACACGCGTGCTGGGGCGCAAGTTGCTGGCCACTGTGGCCACTGTCATGGCATTGGGTTCGGGCACTTCCGAGTGGATGGCCTCATTCAGCCAACGTTCGAATTGTTTGAGAGGGTTGGCGTCAGACGCATCTTCATTCAGTTCGGCTTTTTCGTAACTCTTGCGCAAATCGGCGATGTTCATGGTCAGTCCTTGGCGTGTTTCAACAAGGCCTCTAGGGCTTTGTCGTGAATGCCTTGATGTTTCAAGCTGTTCAGTGTTTCTTGTGCGTAGTCTAAGGTGGTGCCGTAGCGGCCTTTGGCATGCTGAAAGATGTGCTTGTATTGCGAAGGGGATAGGTTGCCTGTGTAGCTTGGGCTGCTGCGCGGTAACGTAAAGGCCAATGCATTGACGGGGCCATTGGGGGTTGGGCATTGCAACCAACGTGTGGTGTAAACGTTGTTGGGCATTTCTCTGAACCACAATTTCTCGATGGTTTGCTTGACGTCTGCGGCAGGCGTTCTGAACACCATGCCTTGGCAACTACCGCCCGAGAGAAGTGCAAATACCAAACCAGGACATTCTGGCGAGCCACGGTTTAATCGACTCCACATTTTCAGGGCTCGATGCCAGCCTTGAACTTTGGTGAGGTGTTGTTCGAGTACGTCGAACTCGGGTCGCCAGATGAGAGAGGCATAGCCGAAGATCCAGAGATCTTGGTCCGCAGGCCATTGAGACAAAAAGGCCTCTTTTGTGGGCTCGCACATCGCTTGGTCGGGTCTTGTGCCGATAGGAGGGGATAGAGATTTCAAAGTATTTGAATGATTGCAATAGGCTTATTTTGAGGGTAAACCAGAGTGCGCGACACATTGAAACTAGAAAATTCGTAACCTGTCTGTAACTCTGAGTGCACCAAAGAGGGGGTTGTCGAGTTACCATCCGCCTTGTAACAAAGTTACAAGCTGAATCACATCTCAAAGATATCTCTTATGACCCTGAATGCCACCGTTGCCAAAGTGACCGCCCGGATTGCACTGCGCAGCCAAGCGACACGCTCGGCCTATCTCCAGCAAGTCGATGACGCAGCGGCCAGAAAGCCTGGCGCAGACCGTCTAGGTTGCGCCAATGTGGCGCATGCTTTTGCAGCCATGCCGCCAGCAGACAAATCACGTGCTTCTGGCCTGGCTGCCATACCGGTGGTAAGCGCCACAGAGCGTGGCCCCAACATTGGTGTGGTGACGGCCTACAACGATTTGTTGTCCGCGCATGCGCCTTTGCAGCATTATCCCGATTTGGTCAAAGACGAAGCACGCAAATGGGGTGCAACCGCTCAAGTGGCTGGTGGTGTGCCAGCCATGTGCGATGGTGTGACGCAAGGCACACCTGGCATGGAACTCAGTTTGTTCAGCCGTGACGTAATTGCAATGTCTACTGCTGTGTCTTTGAGTCATGACGTGTTTGATGCCGCACTGATGCTAGGCGTGTGCGACAAAATCGTACCTGGCTTGCTAATTGGTGCGCTGCAATTTGGTCACTTACCAACGGTGTTTGTGCCCGCTGGCCCCATGGGCAGCGGTTTGTCAAACAACGAAAAATCCAAGGTGCGCGAACAAGCAGCACAAGGTTTGGTGGGCCGCGAAGAACTGCTCAAAGCAGAATCTGCGGCCTATCACGGCGAAGGCACTTGTACGTTTTATGGCACTGCCAACAGCAACCAGATGTTGCTGGAAGCCATGGGCCTGCATGTGCCTGGTACGGCGTTTGTCAATCCGGGTGATGGCCTTCGACAAGAACTGACGCGTGAATCTGTGCGTACTGTTTTGCAGTTGGTCAAAGCCAAAAACTTCACACCCATTGGTCGACTGGTTGATGAGCGTTGCATCGTCAATGCCATGGTGGCTTTGTTGGCCACAGGTGGCTCTACCAATCATCTAATTCACTGGGTGGCCGTGGCGCGCGCGGCAGGCTTGATCATTGATTGGGATGATTTTTCTGCGCTGTCGGATGTGGTGCCTTTGCTCACACGCGTGTATCCCAATGGCAGTGCCGATGTGAACCAATTCCAAGCAGCGGGTGGCCCAGGCTATGTCATTCGTGAGTTGTTAGATGCGGGCTTCATGCACGCTGATGTGCGAACCGTTCGTGAGGGTGGCCTTCGCGACTTTACGCAAAAGCCAGTAGGTGTGAATGGCCAGTTGGCTTGGGAAGACATCGGTGCCTCCAAAGATGAAACGGTTGTTCGTCCAGCGACTGCACCTTTCAGTGCCACAGGTGGTTTGCGTTTGCTCCAAGGTAACTTGGGACGCAGTGTGATCAAGGTGTCGGCAGTGCCTGAAGAGCGCCATGTGATCGAGGCGCCTGCTCAGGTGTTCAGTTCACAAGAGGAATTGTTGGATGCCTTCCAAGCTGGCACCATGAACAAAGATGTCGTGTGTGTGGTGCGCTGGCAAGGCCCACAAGCCAACGGCATGCCCGAGCTGCACAAGCTCACACCGCCCTTGGCTGTGTTGCAAGGGCAGGGCTTTAAAGTGGCTTTGGTCACGGATGGCCGCATGAGTGGTGCTTCAGGCAAAGTACCTGCCGCCATTCATGTGTCTCCAGAGGCCGCTTCTGGCGGGCCTTTGGCGCGCGTTTTAGATGGCGACATGATTCGCATGGATGCTGTGGCCGGTACCCTGCAAGTGTTGGTCGATCCTGAAACTTGGAATGCCCGAATTCCCGCTACCATGCCCCCAGAACTGCAAGCGGCCAACAGCCGCGGCATGGGAAGAGAGCTGTTTACCAATTTGCGCAAGCATGCGCTGAAAGCTGAAGAAGGCGCCTGCACATGGCTTTGAACAATATGAACCAACCACCCTTCACCGCCTTGCAGGTCATGCAAGACGCCCCCGTCATTCCCGTCATCGTCTTGAACGACGTGGCCCATGCCGTGCCCATGGCGCGGGCCTTGGTGGCCGGTGGCATTCGCATGTTGGAGGTGACCTTGCGTACCCCTCAGGCGCTGTCCTGCATGGAAGCCATTGCCAAGGAAGTGCCCGATGCCGTGGTAGGCGCTGGTACAGTGCGCAGTGCAGCGGATGCCAAAGCAGCCGCCAATGCAGGGGCCAAATTTGCGATCAGTCCAGGTTACACCTCGGCAGTGGGCCAAGCGTGTCGTGATCAAGGTTTGTCTTTGTTGCCCGGCGTGGCCACAGGCAGCGAAATCATGATGGCGCAAGAAGACGGTTACACCGAATTGAAATTCTTCCCGGCCATGCAAGCGGGTGGTCCTGCCATGCTGAAAGCCTGGGGCGGCCCCTTCTTTGACGTGCGCTTTTGCCCTACCGGTGGCGTCACACCACAAAATGCTTCAGAGTTCTTGAGCTTGTCCAATGTAGCTTGCGTAGGGGGCTCTTGGTTGGTGCCTGCCGATGCGTTGGCCAAAGGTGATTGGTCTCGCATCGAGCAGTTGGCGAGAGAAGCCTGTCAGCTGAAGTTGCGCTGAATCAACTCGACCTTGTAACCGTCGGGGTCGGTGATGAAGGCAATGACCGTGGTGCCGCCTTTGACCGGACCCGCTTCACGCGTAACCTTGCCACCTGCATTGCGAATCTTGTCGCAAGCTTCGTAGGCATCGGGTACTGCTATGGCCAAGTGACCGTAGGCGGTTCCCATGTCGTAAGACTCTACGCCCCAGTTGTAGGTGAGCTCTAGCTCTGCATGGTCTGGGTTGGCGCCATAGCCTACAAAAGCCAAAGAGTATTTGTACTCGGGATTCTCAGACGTTTTGAGTAATTTCATGCCCATCACGTTGGTGTAGAAGTCGATCGAGCGTTGAAGGTTGCCAACGCGAAGCATGGTGTGAAGTAGTCTCATAAAGGTGATTGTGTCTGATTGAAAAAACCCAGTGGGACGAGGTGTTATGTGTCAATGTCAGGCGCTGAAGACTTGATGTTTACGCAACCTTCCAAGCCTGCACAAATGCCGCTGCCGATTCACCCACCGCCTGTGCCGATTTGCCAGGCGCAAATAACGCCGAACCAATGCCAAAGCCCGAGGCGCCACTCTTGCGGTAATCGGTCATGTTGTGCGTGCCAATGCCACCCACAGGGATGAGCCGGATCTGCTTTGGCAAGACAGCCCGCATGGACTTGACAACCGCAGGGCTGATCATTTCGGCCGGAAATAATTTAAGGCCATGCGCGCCCAGCGCAATGGCTCTGAAGGCTTCAGAGGGCGTGGCCACGCCAGGCAAAGAAATTAATCCAAGGTTGACAGCTTCGCACACCACGTTGTCATCGAGATGGGGCGAAATAATGAGTTGCCCACCTGCGGCTTTGATGTCGCGAACTTGTTGTGCCGTGGTCACGGTACCTGCACCCACCAAGGCATGGGGAAATGCGGCTGCCAAGATTTGAATGCTTTGAAGAGGGTCGGGCGAATTGAGCGGCACTTCCAAAATATGAAACCCCGCGTTCACAATGGCTTGTCCCACGTCTAAAGCTTCTTCAGGTTTCAAACCGCGCAGAATAGCCACCAAAGGCAGGCTGTCCATGTGCGCGTGAAATTGAGAAAGCAGTTGTGTCATGCGCTGAGCTTAAGTGAAATCTTGGGGGAATAAATGATGCGCCAGGGCCCAAAGGCCTGACCACGTGACTTCATCGGGCAGTGCTGTGGCACTGAGCCCCAAGGCTTCCATGGCAAAGCCATAGCGTTGCGTCAGTTGGCCGTTGCCCAAGATGAACAAAGGCGTGCTGTCATCATATCGGTCAGCTTTGACCGACTTGATTTCCTCCCCAATGAGCAAGCCCGAGATGTAACTGCTCGATTGTGCAGGATTGAGTTTTTCAAACAAGGCCAAGCTTCTGGCAGAGAACGCGTGGTGCAACAGCCCCCCCGATTTTTGACTTTGCATTACGCCGTCAATGAACACTTCTTTTTTGAGCGGTGCATCGGGCAAACAAGTTTTGGCCAAAATGGAATGCTGGCTGAGCAAGGCGTAAAACTCGCCCGTCATGAAAGTTTTGAAGGCAGATATTTTGCCGTCTAAAACCTGGGCCCACTTGCTGTGCGTACCTGGCAATACAAACTGCGCAGTTTGAATTTGCTGCGCTGCCAATGCGCCAAAGATTTGAATTTCTTCCCCGCGCATCACATCGGGTGTGTCGTCATTCCAAGTCGACAAGCCCGGCACAATGCCAATGCGGTCTTTCTCAATCCACTGCAGGTGTTGGGCAATATCATCAAAGCCGCTAGCGCACGGGCAGTAGGGGGCTTCACGCCATCCTTGTCGGCTGCCGGCCATGCCTGAGATGAGGCACAAGGTACCGGCACCCATCCAATCGCCAAACCGCTGCTCAAAGACATGTTGAAACTGACCATGGGCCACTTGCAAAATGCCTTGAGGAAAGGCGCGCTTCTCAAGTACCACGCCTTCGCGGTTGATGAGTGCGCCTCTTAAAGAAGAGGTGCCCCAATCGACAGCGACCAGCTTGCGTTGCATGCTTACTTCTTCAAACCATCCAAAGCGTGGGATGGGTAGTAGGGCAGTTTGCAGTCGTCAATGTATTGTTGAATGATGTCTTTGAAGGAGTTGTCGGGCTTGAGGCCCAAGGCTGCAGCGCGCTCTGCCGAGCCACCTTTGGCCCAGTTGGCCACAATGCCGGCAATTTGTTCATTGCGCACAAAAGTGACGTGCTTGCGAACTTCAGGGCCAGCCACATCTTCAAGGGCTTTCAACATTTCTTTGACGGTCACATTGAGGCCCGGCAAGTTCAAAGCCAAACGGCCTTGCATGGCTTCGCGGCTGGCTTCAAAGATGGTGATTAAACACTTGATGGTGTTGTTAGGCGAAGACACAGAGTGCGACACGTTTTCGTCCACTGGGCAAACAGAGGGCATGCCTGCCAAGGGCTCACGAATGATGCCGCTGAAGAAAGAAGATGCAGCGCCATTGGGTCTGCCAGGACGCACGGTGACCGTCATCAAGCGGGCTGCACGGCCATCGATGTAGCCCTTGCGTGTGAAGTCAGCCAACAAATATTCCAGCATCAGCTTGTGAGTGCCGTATGAGGTTTGGGGTGAGGGCAGCGTGCTGTCGGTCACGATGTCGGGCATGGGGTTGCTGGGGTCGGGACCAAACACAGCCACCGAGCTGGCAAACACCATGCGAGGCACGTTGCCCGCTTTACGCAAACCTTCTAGCAACAAGCGGGTGCTGTCGAGGTTGGAGCGCATGCCTAAATCAAAGTCTTGCTCGCATTCGCCAGATACGGCAGACGCCAAATGGAACACGCCATCAAAGCCGCTTTCAAACAAAGGGCCTTGTTCTAGCATGGGGCCTGCATGGCCTTTGACGCGAGGATCGGCCAACAAATCGGCGGGGGCGGGAAACAAATCGGCAATGTGCAACTCTGTGACTTTTTTGCCGTTGAGTTCGCCTTTTTTCAGAATCTCACGGGCCAAGCGTGCGCCTAAGAAACCTGCGCCACCGGTAACGAGAATTTTCATGATGAATGCTTTCTAAAAATAGAGTTTCGTTGATCAGTGGTTGTCTTTGGGCACAAAGGCGCCGCGCTTGCCCACCAAGAAGTCGAGGTCGCAACCTTCGTCGGCTTGCAGCACAGTGTCCACATACAGCTTCCAGTAGCCTGACTTGAGCGGTGGCTCAGGGCGAACCCACTTGGCCAAACGCGCTTTAAGTTCTTCATCGCTGATGAGCAGCTGCATGCGACGCTCGGGCACATTCAACTCAATCACGTCACCATTTTGAACCACCGCCAAGGGGCCACCATCGGCCGCTTCAGGGGTGGTGTGCAGCACCACTGTGCCGTAAGCAGTGCCGCTCATGCGGGCATCGCTGATGCGAACCATGTCGGTAATGCCTTTGCGCAACACTTTGGGCGGCAAAGGCATGTTGCCCACTTCGGCCATGCCGGGGTAGCCTTTGGGGCCGCAGTTTTTCAGCACCAAGATGCAGTTTTCATCGACGTCCAACGACTCGTCGTCAATGCGCTTGTGGAAGTCATCGCTGTCTTCAAACACCACGGCGCGTCCGGTGTGCACCAACAAGGCAGGTGTGGCGGCACTGGGTTTGATCACGGCGCCGCGGGGCGCCAAGTTGCCACGCAAGATGGCAATGCCGGCTTTTTCTTTGAAGGGGGCTGCCACGGTTTTGATCACGCGAGGGTCGTAGTTTTCTGCGTTGGCCACGTTCTCTGCCACGCTCTTGCCGCTCACGGTCAAGATGTCTTTGTGCAAGAACTGCTGAATCTCTTTCATCACGGCAGGCAAGCCACCGGCGTAGCAGAAGTCTTCCATCAGGTGTTCGCCTGAGGGTTGCAAGTTCAAAATGTTGGGCATGTTGCTGCCCAATTTTTCAAAGTCATCAATGGTGAGGTTGATGTTGAGGCGACGTGCAATGGCCACCAAGTGAATCACGGCGTTGGTCGAACCACCAATGGCTGCCAAGGTGCGAATGGCGTTTTCAAACGCTTCGCGCGTGAGAATTTGAGAAATCTTCACATCCTTGTGAACCATGTCCACAATGCGGCGACCGGCTTCACGGGCCAATACATTGCGGCGACCATCGACCGCAGGGTAGGCCGCATTGCCAGGCAAGCCAATGCCCAAGGCTTCCACCATGCTGGCCATGGTGCTGGCGGTGCCCATGGTCATGCAGTGGCCGTGGCTGCGGTGCATGCAGCTTTCGGCTTCAAAGAAGTCTTGGAGTTTGAGGGTGCCTGCGCGCACTTGTTCGCTCATGCTCCACAAGCCAGTGCCCGATCCCAATTCTTGACCGCGCCATTTGCCGTTCAGCATGGGGCCGCCCGAAACGCCGATGGTAGGCAAATCGACACTGGAGGCACCCATCAACAGTGAAGGGGTGGTTTTGTCGCAGCCCATCAAGAGCACCACGCCGTCAACAGGATTGCCGCGAATGCTTTCTTCCACGTCCATGGAGGCCAAGTTGCGATACAGCATGGCGGTGGGGCGTAGCAAAGTTTCGCCCAAAGACATGACCGGGAATTCAAGAGGGAAGCCGCCGGCTTCGTAGACACCAATCTTCACTTGCTCGGCCAAAGTGCGGAAGTGCGAGTTGCAAGGCGTGAGTTCGCTGAAAGTGTTGCAAATGCCAATGACCGGACGGCCATCGAATTGATCGTGCGGTACGCCTTTGCCTTTGACCCAGCTGCGATAGGCAAAGCCGTCGCGGTCTTGACGACCAAACCATTGTTGGCTACGCAGGTCTTCGGGTTTTTTCTTGGGACTTTGTGACATAGGATTTCTTGGTTGAAAAGATTGAAATGAACAGAAGCAAAAATATTATCGTATGATGATAAGGCAATTGAGATTTTTTGGGTTGCTTTGAATACTCGTGCAAACCCTCAATCCCGGCACCCTTTGGGTGTCTTTATTTGGAGTCTTTCATCATGACCTTGGCCCGAGCTGAAGTTGTTGTCACATCACGCATCCCACCCTTTTTGATGACGGGGTTACAAGAAAAGTATGTTGTTCACGAACGCGAACACATTCGAGACCCGCAAGTTCTGGGGCGAGTCAAAGCCTTGGTCGGTGGCGGCGAATCCAAAATTGACGCAGGCTATATGGCGCTTTTCCCGGCTCTCCAGATGATTTCTGTGTGTGGCGTGGGTTATGACGGCATCGATGTGGCGGCTGCCAAAAAACGCGGCATCATGGTGACGCACACCCCCGATGTTTTAAACGATGACGTGGCCGACTTGGCTTTGGGCTTGTTGTTGGCTGTAGCCCGCAAAATTCCAGCCGCCGATAAATTCACGCGCAATGCCGATTGGTTAGACGGTCCCTTTCAGCTCACCCGAAAACTGACTGGAGCCAAACTTGGCATGGTAGGTATGGGCCGCATTGGTCAAGCCATTGCCAAGCGCGCTGCAGCGTTTGACATGGACATTGCCTACACCTCGCGCAATCCGCGCACGGATGTCAGCTATCGCTATGTTGCCACCCCCACCGCTTTGGCTGCAGAAGTTGATTTTTTGGTCATCATCACGCCCGGTGGCGCAGGTACCAAAAACCTCATCAATGCCGACGTTCTGAAAGCGCTCGGCCCGCAAGGTTTCTTGGTCAATGTTGCGAGGGGTTCTGTCGTAGATCAAGCCGCGCTTATTGAAGCATTGCAAAAGAAAATGATTGCAGGCGCTGGCTTGGATGTGTTTGTCGATGAGCCCAATGTGCCAGCCGAGCTTCGCAAATTAGACAACGTGGTGCTGACGCCTCACATTGCCAGCGGCACCGTAGAAACGCGAAAAGCCATGTCTGCTTTGGCACTTGCCAATCTGGATGCATTTACCGAAGGTCAGCCTGTTTTAACGCCCGTGCCAGAGTGCCGGGTCTGATGCCTCTTTTGCATGATCAAAAACGTCCACGGCAATACCGTTGATTATTTAGGCGCGGCCATCGTTGCGGGCCATTATCCGGTGGGCACCAGTTTGCCGCCAGAGCCAATGTTGTGCGAGCAGCTAGGTGTCAGTCGCACAGTCATTCGGGAGTCAGTCAAGTCCTTGGTTGCCAAAGGCCTGATTTTCACTGGCCCCAAGGTGGGAACGCGCGTATTGCCCGAAGAGCAATGGAATTGGTTTGACCCAGATGTCATTGCATGGCAGGCCAAGTCGGGGCTAACGCCAGAATTTTTAAGAGATTTGCAGGAGCTGCGTCAGGTGGTTGAACCTGCTGCTGTGCGTTTGGCCGCATTGCGTGCCACACCTGCCGACATTCAAGGCCTGACGGCTGCCTACACAGGCATGAAAAAGGCCATAGAAGAGGGCGGTGATTATGTGACACATGACATGCACTTTCACACGGGCATGTTGGTGGCTTCGCACAACCGCATGATGGTGCAAATGAGCAAAGCCTTGGGCGCATTGCTGCGCACCAGCTTTGAAATTTCAACCACCCGCAAAGACGCTCCCAAGGCGGCCTTGCCCTTGCACAAAGCCGTGCTAGATGCCGTGATTGCCAAAAATCCAGACAAGGCCGAAAAAGCCATTCGCGTGTTGATTGAAGGCGCACACCAGGACATGGAGCATGTCTTAACATCACGTCGTAAATTACCCAGCCTCTCGGGACCCGCCAAATTGATCAAAGCATCATGACAAATTTCACCAAAGTTGTTTTATTCACGGACATCGATGGCAAAGCCAGATTCAAAGAAGAGTCCATTGACATGGCGCAGGGAAGTCCGCAAAGCCAATTGACTGAAATCTTTTCAGCAGAGGGTTATCAACTGCGTTACAGCCCTGTGGGATTTAGAAGTCAATTTCACGTGACCGGCAAACCACAATGGGTGTTTATCTTGTCGGGCCAAATGGAAATTGGTTTGCAGGATGGCACATCGCGTGTATTCTCTGCGGGCGAGCATTTTTATTCTGCAGATACCTTGCCCGAGGGGGCGACTTTTGACCCAGCGGTGCACGGGCATTGGAGTCGCCAAGTAGGCGATGAGCCTTTGAGGACCTTGTTCTTGAAGGATTGAAATTAATAGAAGGTCTTGGGCACCAACAGAGGAGACCAACTTGACCAGAAGTTATGTTGCTTTGAATGCGCAGGGTGAGCGTGTTGTTTACCGCGACCAAAAGCGACTGTTCTGGCTTTTGTCTTTGTCTTATCCTCTCTTGCCTCTCTTAGGGCTTGCACTGCATGCCTGGACAAGCTATGAAATCATGTTGGGTGTGCCCCTGTTACTCAGTCACGGCTTGATCCCTTTGTTAGATTGGCTGGTGGGTGAAGATGTCAACAACCCGCCTGAAGACGTGGTGCCACAGCTTGAGCAAGATCGTTATTACCGATGGCTCACTTGGGCCACCGTGCCACTTCATTTTGTGGCTTTGATTGGCTGCGCATGGTGGGTTGGGACACAGTCCTTGTCTTGGGGAGCCCTGCTCTTATTGGCTTATGTGGCAGGCGCTGGCTCAGGTTTGGGTTTGAACACTGGCCATGAGCTGGGTCACAAATACACGGCCATTGAGCAATGGTTGGCGCGGCTTGTTTTGGCGGTGCCGGTCTATGGTCACTTTACGGTAGAGCATGGCCAGGGCCACCATCGATGGGTGGCAACACCTGAAGACCACGCCAGTGCACGAATGGGTGAGAGCATTTATCGATTTGCACTACGCGAATTGCCTGGCGGTGTGACCAGAGCATGGGCCATTGAAAAAACGCGACTTCAAAAGGCGGGCAAGTCGACATGGAGCTGGCACAACACCATGCTTCAGTCTTATGCCATTGCAGCCGTCTTGCAAGTTGGGTTGATGGTGGCTTTTGGCTGGTTGATGGTGCCATTTTTGGCTGTTCACAACATCATTGCTTGGTGGCAATTGACGTCTGCCAATTATGTGGAGCACTATGGCTTGCTGCGCGACAAGCTGCCCAGTGGCAAATACGAAACGCCCAAGCCACACCATTCATGGAACGCCAATCATGTGATCTCCAATTTGGCAACCTTTCATTTGCAGCGTCATTCCGATCACCATGCGTATCCGTCTAGGCGCTACCAGTCGCTCAGAAATTTTGAAGACTTGCCTCAACTGCCCAGCGGTTACTCGGGCATGTTTCCCTTGGCCTATGTGCCACCTTTGTGGTTCAAGGTGATGGACCCACGCTTGTTGGCTTTGCCCCATGTGCGAGGTGACATGCGTAAGATCAACATCGACCCCGTGGCCAGGGAGGACATCCTCAAGCGCTATGCGCTAGCGCCTCAGTCTCTGGGCCTGTAAATTTTGAACAACTGTTCAGGCCCAATGCTGAAGTAATCGGCAGGGCCACCACCACGAACCACGTGCTGTGCGTTTGCGGTGTCGTAAATGCCATCGCTGATCAAACGTTCTTCAATGTGAATACCGATCACCTCGCCAAACACCATCCACGTTTCAATCGATTCACCTTGCAGGTTCTTCATCTGCAATATTTGCGTGCAGCGGCATTCAAAGCTAACAGGGCTTTGTGCCACACGAGGCACTTTGATCAAACGGGACGGGGCCGTGGTCAATCCGGCAATGTCGAACTCATTCACCTCTGGTGCCACCGCCTTGCAAGTTTGGTTCATGGCCTCCACTTGCGGCTGCGTCACCAAGTTCCAAACAAACTCACCGGTGGCTTCGATGTTGTTCAAGGAGTCTTTACGGCCAATGCTAGAAAAGCCAATGAGCGGCGGCACATAGTTGAAGGCATTGAAAAAGCTGTAAGGCGCCAAATTCAAAACGCCGTCTGCACTTTGTGATGAGATCCATCCAATGGGGCGCGGACCCACAATGGCGTTGAACGGATCGTGCTTGAAAGGATGGCCCAGTCGGGGTTCGTAAAAATGTGTCATGAATTTCCTCTAGGCAGAATTTTTAATCATGTTGGCTTGGCTGGCAATTTCTTCACGTGCCTCCGGTGACAAGCGATTCAAATTCTTCAATTGCATCAGCATGCGTGGGTTTTTGGCCAACACATCAACGTGTCTGTTCAGGTAATCCCAATACAGCGTGGTGAAGGGGCAGGCTGTGTCGCCCGTAGTCAAAGCAGGGTTGAAGCGGCAGCCTTTGCAGTGGTTGCTCATGCGGTCGATGTACTTGCCACTGGCCACATAAGGTTTGCTGGCCATCACGCCACCATCGGCAAATTGGCTCATGCCCAAGGTGTTGGGTAACTCTACCCATTCCACCGCATCGACATAAACGCCCAAGTACCACGCATGCACTTCCTTGGGGTCAACGCCCAACAACAAGGCATACAAGCCCGTCACCATCAAGCGCTGAATGTGATGCGCGTAGCCATGGTTCAGAGTTTGGGTGATGGCATCGCGCAGGCAAGCCATGTCGGTGTTGCCGGTCCAATAAAACGCAGGCAGAGGGGCGTTGGCCTGCATCTGGTTGCGCTCTAAATATTCCGGCATTTGGGTCCAGTAGATGCCACGCACGTATTCGCGCCATCCCAATATTTGCCTAATGAAACCCTCTGCAGCAGGCAAGGGCACATGACCGTCTTGATAGGCTTTCTCTGCGGCACTGACCACTTCTCTGGGGTTGAGCAGTTTCAAATTGAGGGCGCTGGCAATGTGCGAGTGATACAGCCACACTTCGCCTTCCCACATGGCATCTTGGTACAAACCAAAGGAAGGCAAGCGATGATGAATAAAACTGTCCAGCGCTTCAAGCGCTTGGTTGCGTGTAACGGGCCAACCAAAGCTGTGCAAGTTGCCAGGGTGCTTGACCATCTTGTCATTCACCAACTGCATCACTTCTAAGGTGATGGCATCGGGCTCAAATCGGGTGGGGGGCGGCAAGATGCCTGGGCCTGCTTTACCAAAACTGCCGCGGTTGTCTTCGTCAAAGTTCCATTGGTCACCAATGGGTTTTTTGCCATCCATCAAGATGCCTGTTTTTTGTCGAAGCTCTCGATAGAAAAATTCTTGACGCAGTTGCTTGCGACCCTTGGCATGTTCTGCAAATTCACGCACGGTGCTGAAGAAGTGGGTGTCGTCGCGCACTTCCAAAGGCAGATTGTGTTTCTTCGCAATGCTCCGCAAGCTTTGCAACACGCGCCATTCACCAGGCGCGGTCATCACCAGTTGTTGCGGGTGAAGGGCTTGGATGGCTTTGTCTAATTCGTCGGCCAAAGTGCCCGCGTTGTGGGCATCGTCTAAACGCGTGTAATAAAGGGGCCAGTACTGAGCTTTGAGGGTCTCTGCAAAATGGCGCATGGCACTCAGGAACAAGGTGCTGCGTTGTTTGGAAGAGGTGACGTGCTTCGATTCTTCCATCACCTCCGCCATCCAAATGGCATCTTGCGCAGGATCAAAATCTGCCAAGGCGCTGGCATCGAGGTTCAGTTGATCGCCCAAGACCACGACCAAATTGCGAAGAGATTTAGCCATGCTGTTGAGATGCTTGTGCTTTGTTGGATTTGTTTTTGCGGCAGGCCTCAGAGCAATACAGCACTTGATCCCAGTTTTTGGCCCAAGCTTTGCGCCAGGTCATGTCGCGCCCGCACACGGTGCAGGGCTTGCTGGGAAGGCTTTGTTTGTTGCCCTTGAACGTGGTCTTCATGGGGCTATTTTGACTTGAACCTGCAAGCCAGTGCCGGTCAACTAGATAATGTCCCTAGTTAGATCGACATTCAAACTTAAGTTAAATGCAGCATGCCCAAATCGCTTGAATCTTCCACACCCTTGAGCCCCGGCGACATTTCGGCGGTCATTCAAATGGCTTGGGAAGATCGAACCACGTTCGAAACGATCTACGAAAGAACGGGCGTGACAGAACCCGGCGTGATCAAAATCATGCGGGCCGAACTCACGGCCAGTTCATTCAAGATGTGGCGCACCAGAATGCGGGGCAGGGTGACCAAGCACCGCGAATTGCGGAGCGCCGAGATGAAGTTCGATGATCGGGCCATTGCCGACCATCGAAGGGCTAATTGCTAATGAAGCGTTGAGCCGCGGTTGATCAACGGCCGAACGAACGGCCACCGCCGCCACCATAGCCGCCGCCACCGCCGCCAGAGCGACCACCACGGCCGCCACCGCCGCCAAATCCACCGCCGCCACCACCGCCACCACCGCCACCATGGCGGCGCGGACCACCACGGCCACCGCCCGCCAAACTGTCGATGCTGGTGCGTGTTGGATCGGGTTGACCGCCGCCACCACCGCTGTTGCGGCGGGGTGCACCTTGACGTGCAAATTGGTTGGTCATGAGCGGATCAATGTGACGTGGCAATTCGTCGCCACGAGGGCCACGGTCATTGCGTCGGTCGTTGTTGCGGTCATTGCGGTCGTTGAAACGATCGGAAGGCGCGCCATCAAAACTTCTCTCGGGACGATCTTGACGATCACCGCGTGGGCCTTGCGCGGGGCCGCCGCGACGTGAGGGGGGAGGACCATTGCGTGAGCGTCCTGCTGCGCCTTCGGGGCGAGCCTGACCACCACCACCGCCTTGGCCACCAGCGCGACCCCCACGGCCACCGCCACCACCTTCACCGGCAGGGCCTTTAGATTCACGAATGCGTTGCATCATGTCGGAGCGCGCTGCTTTAGCCGCAGCTTGCATCACGTCACGGCTTGGGGGACGGCCTGCACCGCCCCACAATGTTTGACGGCCCATGGCAATGGGTTCGGCTTTTTCGCCGGCTTCGGGGCCAAAACCTTCCAAAATTTGGACGGGAATTTCTTGCTTGGTGAAGCGTTCGATTTCCATCATGAAACCTTCTTCGTCCAAGCACACCAAACTCACGGCTTCGCCACTGGCGCCTGCACGGCCGGTACGGCCAATGCGGTGCACATAGTCTTCAGAGACGTTGGGAATTTCGTAATTGACCACATGGGGCAAGTCTTCAATGTCAATGCCGCGGGCTGCAATGTCGGTGGCCACCAAGGCGCGAATGTCGCCGCTCTTGAAGCCCGCCAAGGCTTGCGTGCGAGCGGTTTGGCTTTTGTTGCCGTGCAAGGCCATGGCCTTGATGCCATTCTTGGTGAGGTAATCGGCCACATTGTTGGCGCCAAACTTGGTGCGCGTAAACACCAGCACTTGGCTCCAATTGTGTTGGTTAATGATGTGCACCAGAACTTCTTTTTTCTTGCCGCGGCCCACGGGGTGGATCACTTGGGAAATGCGTTGCACAGTCGTATTGCTGGGTGTGACTTGAATGCTTTGTGGGTTCTTCAAGAGCGTCGCAGCCAAGTCGCGAATTTCATCGCTGAACGTAGCAGAGAACAACAAGCTTTGTTTGTCTTTGGGCACCAAGGCCAATACTTTTTTCACGTCGTGGATAAAACCCATGTCGAGCATGCGGTCGGCTTCGTCCAAGACCAAAATCTCAATGCTGGACAAGTCGAGCAGGCCTTGGCCTTGTAAGTCAAGCAAGCGTCCTGGGGTGGCCACCAACACGTCGACGCCGCGCTTGACGCGATCGACTTGGGGTTTCATGCCCACACCACCAAACACCACGGTGGATTGGAGACTTAGGTATTTGCCGTAATCTTTAACAGACTCTTCAACTTGAGCGGCCAGTTCGCGGGTAGGCGTCAGGACCAAAGCGCGAATGGCTTTACCGCCAAACTTGTTGCGACCCGCTTCAGACAAACTGAGCTTGTGCAGCATGGGCAGCGTGAACGCAGCAGTTTTGCCTGTGCCGGTTTGGGCGCCGGCCAGCAGGTCATGCCCTGCCAAAACGATAGGAATCGCTTGGGCCTGGATGGGCGTAGGGGTGTCGTAGCCTTGCTCTTGCACGGCTTGCAGAATGGCCGGAGCCAAATTCAATTCTTCAAATTTCATGATGGCGCGCCTAAATTGGCGCATGGCATCGGTTTGTCAGGCTGTTGGGTAACAGCCGCCAGTCAAAGACCGATGGGATTCACAGGTGGGCATGGAAACCACAGGCGAGAGCCTGGGTCAAACCCCAGCAGAAGTGCTGATGTTGCGGCAACTGGAGGCGGCAACAGGCAGATTGTCGCATGAAACGGTAAACTCACAAATTAATCCAAAAGAATGAATAAACGACATGGATAGAATTTTTTGGTGTTTAATTTAAAGTTGATACTCAAACCATTGAATTCTTCTACATGAACAACACGCTTTATCGAGCCTTTTGGGCGTCTGCCACTTTGATAGGCTTTCAAGGCTTGACGCAGGTCATGCTTTGTATAGGACTTTTGTTCGGCGCTTTCAATGCTGCAGCACAGTCCAATCGCTTGGACAAGGTCTTGCAAAGCAAAGAACTGCGTGCGTGCATATGGCCCGAGTATTACAGCATCACATACCGCAATCCCAAAACACGTGAGCTTAGCGGCATCGACATTGCCTTAACCCAAGAACTGGCCAAGGAATTGGGTGTCAAGGTGCGCTACATCGACAGCAATTTTTCGCAGCTGTTTGAATCTTTAGAACAAGACCGCTGTGATGTGGCAACGCATGCCATTGGTATCACCGCCGATCGTTTAAATCGGTTGCAGTTTTCACAAGCCTATTTAAAGAGTGGCTTGTTTGCAGTGACGCAAAAAAACAGAGAGGGTTTGCAATCGTGGGAGAGCTTAGACCAACCCGGCAGAATCATTGCTGTGGCAGCCGGCACTCTGATGGAAGGCGTCATGTCACAATCTTTGAAAAAAGCCAGATTGGTCAGAGTACAAGCACCTGGCACACGCGAGCAAGAGGTTTTGTCGGGCAGGGCCGATGCGTTCATGACAGACTACCCCTACAGTTTGCGGATGATTGAGCTCACTGATTGGGCTGCCGTCATACCAGCGCCTAATTACATGCCCAGCACCGAATATGCCTATGCCTTTGCCAAAGGCGATAACAGTTTGTTGTTGCGAGTCGACGGATTTTTAAGCAGTGTCAAAAAAGACGGTCGCTTGTTGCAATTTGCAAAACAACACAATCTAGACCCTATTGTGGTTTTGAAATAAAGCATTTCGCAAGCCAAGTCGTTCATGGGACCCGAAAACAATTCCAACACGCCAAGCTCATTGGCCGCTGCGGGCGTCTACCGCTTTGGCGCGTCCGTAGCATTGTTCATTGTGATGGTGGCTTCTGTCTATTTGTGGCAAGACAGAGCGAGTACCTTAGAACGCGAACAGGCCCGTGGCGAGTTACTCGCTCGCATCTTGTTCAACCATGTCAGCCGTACCTTAGAGACCACCACCACCTTGATCACTGTGGCCAATCAATGGTCAGAAGCTGATTTTCGCGATCAAAACAAGCTGCAAAGGGCGATAGAAAAATCAAGCTATATCCGCTCTTTGTCCATGGTTGCTGAAAACGGCAAAGTACTTGCCAGTTCTGAACAAGGCGTAGTCGATCAAACTGTAAATTGGTCGTCGATTGGGCTTGATCGCGATGTCGGCAATGATCTGGCTGCTGGGCGCTGGCAGCCAGTTCGAAACTTGGCTGACTTCAACATGGCGCAAACCAGTTTGCGCCAAATTGCCACATTGCCTTTGTCGATGCGAATGCAAAGGTACGATGGTCAGTCGGTGCGATGGTTGGCCTTGATCAATCCAAACGACTTGATCGATGGCTTTTCACAATTGGTCGATGCCAATTGCGATGCTGTGTATGTCTTTGACTATGCAGGACGTATTTTGGCCAGTAGTTCTGAGCGTTGGTTTCCCAATGATCAAATTTTCAAGAGCATGCCTGCTGTGCAGAGGGTGGCCAATAACCAAGACTTTGGCAGATATGTTCAAACTCAAACCGACGCACTCAACAAGACTGAAAATTTAGAAGTTCATTTTAGAACTTCTGCCAATTTGCCAGTCACGGTGGCTGTGGCCATGTCTCGAAATCGCGCAGAGGCTCAGTGGTGGTTAGATTCCAAAGGCATCATTGCATTGTCGGTTTTCATGCTCTTGGCCACCTACTTGCTAACGCGCCAAATTGCAGGCATTTGGGTTCGCCGAGAAAAAGACAGCTTGGCCATGTCTCATGCGCTGAACGCCGCTGAAGCTGCCAACCAAGCCAAATCCTCATTCTTGGCGCAAATGAGCCATGAAATTAGAACGCCCATCAATAGCATGGTGGGGATGACCGAGTTGGCACTGGGGACGCCATTGAATCCTGAGCAAAAAGGCTATTTGGAAATGTCGCGAACTGCGTCCAAAAGTCTGCTTCGACTCATTGACGATATTTTGGATTTCACCCGTTTAGGTGCCAATCGATTGATCTTGGACCGAACGGCTTTCGATCTGCACACAGCATGCCAGCAAGCCATGAAAGGCTTTGCGTTCCAGGCAGAACAAAAAAACATTGATTTGTATTTGGTCATTGAACCCGAGGTGCCGCAGAAGGTGATGGGCGATCCCTTGCGTCTGGGTCAAGTCTTGCAAAATTTGTTGGGCAATGCGCTCAAATTCAGCGACACCGGCTGGGTCAAGCTGCGGGTTCAACACCTCTCACAAGCCGATGCAAAAGTCAGATGTTCATTCGAAGTGAGTGACACAGGAATTGGCATACCCGAAGATAAAATTCAAATGATCTTCTCGCCCTTCAGCCAAGCCGATGCATCTGTGAATCGGAAATTTGGCGGCAGTGGCTTGGGCCTCTCGATTGCTAAAAACTTGGTCAATTTGATGGCCGGTCACATCAAAGTCAAAGCCAGAGAGGGGGGCGGCAGTGTTTTTACATTCACAGCCGAATTTGAGGTGGTGAAGGATTCAGTTCTAGCCCTGAATGCCCCCTCTACATCAGCCAACAGCCCTGGATTTGAGGCCCTCTCACATGCCGTTGATGTGGTGCTTGTCGATTCCAATCCGTTTGCACGTGAAATTCTCAGAAATCTGCTGGTGGCGCAGCAAATTACCCCCCAAGAAATTGTGACGCCTTCTGCTTTGCAAGGCTGTCTGGATGAGTGGCTTCGGCAGGGTATCGCTCGTCAAACCTTGTGGGTCATTGATCACAGCATGCTTGCCTTCATTGAACCGGCATTCATGTTGGCTCAATCGCAAGGCAAGTGGCGACACATGTCGTGGTTGGTTTTGTCCGACTTTGGCTTGAACCATGATGTTCAGAATTTAAGTGCACTGGCCAGAACGCTGGGCGTCAAAGTGACCAACTTGCACAAACCTGTCACGTCGCTTGAATTGCACACGGCACTGGTCAAGTTGACGCAGCGCGACGAAGTGGGTGAGCTTATTTCAAAAGCACAGCCAGCCAAGGCGCAACATGCTGGACATGTGTTGGTTGTTGAAGACACACCCATGAATCAGCAACTGGCGCAGTGGACGCTCCAAAAATTGGGATGTACCGTTGACATAGCCGAAAACGGTGACATTGCATTGCAAAAAATTCGTTCAAGCAACTACGATTTGATTTTGATGGACCTCCAAATGCCCGGTATGGATGGCCTCACTGCGACCTATGAAATCAGGCGCATTGAAATTACCGAAGCCTTGAAGATGACGCCTATCGTGGCCATGACGGCGCACGTCTTGGACGAGGACCGTGCGTCGGCAGAAAAAGCCGGCATGCAAGACTTTTTGATCAAACCAGTTTCTGCCGATGAATTCCAGCGGGTTTTGAAGCGTTTTTTATAAGCTGGCTCAGGCTATGAGCCTGTGCTCGGTCGATAATTCAGATCTGATTCACATTCAAACCATCCAGACGCTTTAATGGCCCACGCATTTCAACCAGGATTCATGGTGTTCCATGGCAACCGCCTGGAAGACTTGCGCGATCTGACGGTAGGTTTGCTGCAAAACAACCCCTTGCCACCTTTGGTGCCCGAAACCCTCTTGGTGCAAAGTAATGGCATGAAGCACTGGCTCGAGATGGCATTGGCGGATGACGCCGCCATGGGCATCTGTGCTGCCACCCAAACAGAGTTGCCATCCAGTTTTATTTGGCGCATGTACCGCTTGGTTTTGGGCGCCAACCTGGTGCCTGCTTCGATGCCCTTCGACAAGCAAGCCCTGGTCTGGCGACTTTGGCGCTTATTGCCCGAGTTTGCAAAGTCGCATCAAGTTGAACCCCTGCTGGCCTATGTCAAAAATGACCCACTGGGCAGGCAGCGCTATCAGTTGGCCCAGCAAGTAGCCGATGTCTTTGACGGCTATCAAAGCTACCGGGCCGATTGGTTGAGCGATTGGGCCAATGGCCATTTTGTATTGCACCACCAAGGGGTGCGAAAAGCCTTGGCGTCAGATCAAGTATGGCAAGCCCAACTGTGGCAATTGTTACAACAAGATGTTCGGCAAACACAAGCACCCGAATTGGCCACGCAATGTCAATCACGGGCCGATGTGCATGATCTATTCATGCGCAAGGTTCAGCAAACTGGTGCCATTCAACCAGATGGCTTACCGCAGCGCATTGTGGTGTTTGGTATTTCCAATTTGCCCATGCAAGTGGTCGAGGCCTTGGCCGCTTTGGGTCGGTGGTCGCAAGTCATCATGATGGTGCAAAACCCTTGCCAAGAATATTGGGGCCATGACATGGACTTGGTGGCCCAGCAGCATTCATTGCTAGCTTCGTGGGGTCAGCAAGGTCGAGATTATTTACACGCCCTCGAGCGCTTTGACCAGCCCGAAAATGCTTTGAGCTTGATGAGCAAACAAAGCTTCTTTGTGGATCCCGCAGATTTGTCAAGCAACGCGCAGCCCACAAGACTTCAGATCATTCAGTCTGACATCTTGACTTTGAATTCCATGCCGGATGAGCCGCTTCAAGTGGCGGACGATGGCAGCATTCAGATGGTGCAAGCCCATTCGGCGCAGCGCGAAGTGGAGATATTGCACGACTGGCTTTGGGACTGGTTTGACCACAACCCCACTTGGAAGCCTACCGATGTGATGGTCATGGTGCCCGACATGGCCACCTTTGCCTCGCACATTCAAGCGGTCTTTGGCCGCTTTCCGCCCAAGCATCCCCGGCACATTCCATTTTCTGTGGCCGACACCACGCCCAGGCAAGTCCCCTTGGTTCAAGCGCTTGAGTTTTTGCTGAATTTGCCCGAGGCGCGCGTCACTTTGTCTGAGTGGCTCAGCTTATTTGAAGTATCGGCGGTGCGCGCCAAGTTTCAAATGGACGAGGCCGATGTGCAAACCCTCAAAAGCTGGTTGCAGTCTGCGGCTGTGCGTTGGGGCCTAGACCCAGTACACCGACAAAAGTGGGGCGTACCAACCGACATGCCCCATGCACAACAAAACACCTGGGCATATGGCCTGCAGCGATTGCTGTTGGGGTATGCGGCCGGGCAGGCCGAGGGCAATGCGCCTTGGCAGGGCGTCATGCCTTTGCCGCAAGTGGCGGGTTTGAGTGCCCTCAAGGTGGGGCATTTGGCTACTTGGATTGATGCTGTCGCCATCACTCTTGCAAAACTGAGTGCGCCGCACACGCCTGACGAATGGTCAGCGGTCATGCATGATTTGATGGCCAGATTTTTTGAAGCCGACAATGAAGCCGACGAGCGCATGCTGTTGCGCTTGAAGCAAGAACTCACGCAATGGCAGTCGCTTTGCGAACAAGCCGGACTGAGTGAGCCTTTGCCTCTTACCGTGGTTCGAGAACACTGGCTTTCTGGCCTAGAGTCAGCCGGACTGCAGCAACGCTTCTTTGGTGGCGGCGTGCAGTTTTCCACACTCATGCCCATGCGTGCCATTCCCTTCAAGGGCCTTTGCTTGTTGGGCATGAACGACGGTTCGTATCCGCGTCAAAGCACGCCACGCGATTTTGATTTAATGACCGAGCATTGGCGCGCTGGCGATCGCTCGCGTCGCGAAGACGATCGTTATTTGTTTTTAGAAGCTTTTCTGTCGGCGCGTGACAAGCTCTACATCAGTTGGCAAGGCCGCAGGTCAACCGACAATCAAGCCATGCCGCCCTCGGTGTTGGTTTCTCAATTGCTTGACACGCTCAAGGCAAAATTCACACCAGAAATCGAAGCCAAGTTACAACCCTTACAAGCGTTTTCTGCCAAATACTTTCAAGCCAACCCTGAATTTTTTACCTACGCAGACGATTGGGAAAAAGCACAGCGTGGTCCCTCAATGGATCTTGAGTCAGCCGCAACCGCTTCACAGAACGAAGTAAGCCTGACCAACATGTCTGAATGGCCCCTGACGGAGTGCATGCGCCTGCTCAAGCAGCCCGTCGAGGTTTATTGGCGAAGCCGCTTGGGCGTGCAATTGAGCGGCCCAGAAGACGCACTGCAAGACGATGAAAACTTTGTACTTTCAGGTCTCGATCGGTATGCCTTAGGCCGCGCCTTGTTGGAGGCCCCTGACATAGACCAACAAAGAGACGCAGAGACATTGATGGGCTATTTGCCCATGGGCGCAGCAGGGCAAGGCGTTTTGAATCAGCAATACGCCGCAGCGCTGCGTGTCAAAGACCGTGCCGCAGATTATTTGGAACGCTACGACACAGCCTTGCCCACGCAAACCATCGAAACTACCTTGGCCATGCCTTGGGGTGACGTACGCGTCAGCGCCGAAATTGCCAACTTGCGGCAAAGCGATTCAGGATGTTTGCAAATGACCACTCGCCCTGGCGCTGTGGCCACGGGGCAAAAAGACCAGCAGACTGCGCGTGCCGATGTGTTGGTTAACTTGTGGCCTAACCATGTGTTGTTGTGTGCTGCAGGTTGGCAAACGCATTCGGTGGCCGTGGGCCTTGATGGCGTGGCTGTGTTGCCAACACTGACAGCAGATACTGCCAAGCAATTGCTTGCTAAATGGTTGAATGTTTACACGCAGGCTTGGTCAAGCCCTTTGCCGGTTACCTTCAAGGCTGGTTTGGCATTTGTTGCGGAGCATTCCAAGCTCATTCAGTCGGACAAAAAGCTGGATGCCGATCAAATCACAGAGCTAGCCTTGGACAAAGCCAGCAAGGCTTTCAGTGACAGCTTTGCAGATGACACCGACCATGGCCGATCTCTGTACGTGCAGCGATCTTTTGAAAATTTTGAACCCCTGCGAACGAGCCTACCTGAATGGGCCAAGCTCTTGTATGAAGACTTGCACAATGCAGCCGCCATGGAAGGGGCTGCAACATGAGCGCATTGCCCACGCACAAGCTCAATGTTTTGACATTGCCATTGAATGGTATTCAACTGATTGAAGCCAGCGCAGGCACTGGCAAAACTTGGACCCTGGCTGCACTTTATGTGAGGTTGGTGTTGGGTCATGGCTGGCAAGGTGAGGGGCTCATGCCGCCTCAAATTTTGGTCATGACCTTTACGGAGGCTGCTACGGCGGAGCTCAGAGATCGCATCCGTGCACGATTAACCCAAGCCGCCCAATTCTTCAGCGGCAAGGTGCAAGACGCCGATGATTTTCTGCAGCACCTACAAGCATCCCTTGGCACCGACAACAACAAGCAGCATGCAGCCCGCCTTGAAGAGGCTGCGCAGTGGATGGACGAAGCGGCCATCTACACCATTCACAGCTGGTCCAGTCGCATGCTCCGGCAGCATGCCTTTGACAGCCAAAGCTTGTTTGACCAAAAACGTTTAGACGATGCCCCCGCTTTAAAACTGAAACTGGTCAAAGATTACTGGCGTGAATTTGTCTATCCCCTTCAGGGCAAACAACTGGGCGCAATGAAAGACTTAGGCGCTACGCCCGAGGCCTTGCTGAAAAACATTCAACCGCTGTGGCAGAAGTTTGAAAAATCGCCGGGTGGTTTTCCAGATGTATCGCTTGATCCAAATCCCAAGGCTTCTTTCGATGCCTGGGCGCAGTGGCAAGAAACCTGTGAGCAGTTCGAGATAAGCGCTAGGCAATTATTGGCATCGAACATGCAAATTGCATTGCATCAAATGGTTCATGCGCTGGCCAATAATTTGCGAGGCAACATCTACCTTGCCAGAAGACATGGCTATTTCATTTCGCATCTGTCGGAATGGGCCTCTGGCGAAGAAGCCGACATCGATACCCTGAAAAAATTCACATTCGAAAAACTCAATGGCAGTTTGAAGAAAGATGCCGATCCCATTGAAGATCCGCACGGCATTTGGAGCGCCATTGGTCAATGGATGAGTTGCATAGACGCAGAGCCCAAAGTGGGCGTTGAGTTGCTTCAGCATGCAGCCGTCAAAGTAGGGCGCGCATATTCCCATCAAAAGAAAAATTTGGCCAGTTTCGATTTTTCTGATTTGCTACAGCGCTTGCATGCAGCGCTTCATGTGCCCGGCAGTCGTTTGCCCGAGATCATTCGTGCGCAGTTTCCTGTTGCCTTGGTGGATGAGTTTCAAGATACCGATCCTTGGCAATATGAATCTTTGTCTCGAATTTATGGTCATCAGACATCGACCGCACAAGCCCAAGATGTGCCTTCCAGTGCTTTCTTGATGATTGGCGATCCCAAGCAGGCTATTTACAGTTTTCGCGGTGCCGACCTGCAAACTTATTTGAATGCACGCCATGCCGCGCAAGCCATTTGGACCTTGACAGAAAATTTCCGTTCTAGCCAAGAGGTGGTCAATGCGGTCAATCATTTGTTTGGTTCAGCAAAGGCCCCGTTTGGTGAAGTACCCTTTGAACAGGTTCAAACCCCAACACCCGCCAAGTCCCAAAGCCTAAGTTTTGCCAACGGCCAAAAAGTGCCCGCCCTCACTGTGTGGCACTTGAATGCTGAAAAGCCCCTCAGTGGCACGCACTACGGCGACGAAATGGCGCATATTTGCGCCACACAAATGGTCGACCTGCTCAATCAGCAGCTTTCAAAACCAGGCGACATGGCCGTCTTGGTTCGAGATGGCAATGAGGCCAAAAAGATTCGGCAAGCCTTGGCGGCGCGTGGTGTGCGAAGTGTGTATCTGTCAGACCGCGACAGTGTTTATGCCACCCGCGAAGCGCTAGATTTGGCGTGTATCCTGGAAGCGGTGTTGCAAGCACGCAATGCCAAGTTGCTGCGTGCAGCGCTCACCACGCGTACGCTGTGTCTCAGCCTTGCCGAGATCGAGCAAGTCTTCAATTCTGAAGATGCGTGGGACATGTGGGTGGAGCGCTTCAATGCATGGCGTACCACTTGGCAGCGCCAAGGCTTTTTGCCCATGCTCTACAGAATGGTACACGAACAAGACATCGGCCGGCGCATGCAGCTGCAAGGCGATTCGGCTGAAAGGCGTTTAACCAATCTCTTGCATTTGGGAGAGTTGTTGCAATCTGCCAGCCTCAGTTTGCAAGGCGAGACAAGCTTGCTTCGATTCCTGACCGATCAATTGGCCAATCCGCAAGCCCAAGGCGAGGCGGCGCAAATGCGACTTGAAACCGATGCCCAATTGGTGCAGGTGATCACCTTTCACAAGGCCAAAGGTTTGCAATACCCCTTGGTGTTTTTGCCCTTTGTGTCCAACTTCAGGGAAGACAAAGACGAGTCGCTCAGAACCCCTGAAGAACGTCTTCAAGAAGACATCCGTTTAATGTATGTAGCGCTTACTCGCGCGCAGCAAGCCATGTGGATGGGCGTTGCCAAACGCAAAGACGACTTCAAAGCCAAAGAGTCCACGCCCCAAAGCGCTATCAGCGTTTTGTTAGGTCGATCATCGGCCGAAGACTTGCAAGAAAAGTTGCAGCAGTGGGCAACATGCAACGACATCGCGGTAGTGTCTGCACCAGATGCCAATGACATCCAATATGTGCCGACTCAGTTGGCGCAACAAAATGCACCAACGGCTGCACGACAACCCACGCGTACTCTGCCACGCGCCGGCTGGACCGCCAGCTTCAGTGCACTGACACGCAATTTGTCAGACACCCAACTGCCTTCCTCAGATTCTGGTTTGGCCCGAGAAGATCGCTGGTTAGATTCTCAAATCGACAACCCAGCTGCAAAGCCAGACGACATGCTAGACGTTGACGCAAATACAAAAGCAGACGCTGCGCAACCTGCCTTCAACGCTTTTCCCGCAGGCAGTGCTTACGGTACCTTGTTGCACGACATCTTCGAGTGGCAACTCAAAGAAGGCTGGCCTTTGTTACAAGACGACCTATCAGTCTCTGCCGAAACGCAACTCCGTTGGCAGCGCTGGTGGCAAACCCAAGCCGACAGCTTGCAACTCAACCCCGAGCACCAAGCCCTCTGCCTGCAACTCATCCGCCACTGCGCCACCGAGCCATTGAATCCATTGAGGTCAAGTCAATTGGGGTCAGATCAACATTGTTTGAGCCTCTCGCAACTCAATGCACAAAATGCCTGGCCTGAAATGGGCTTCACGTTTAAAACGCATGGTGTGTCGACGCCGGAAATTGATCGCCTCATCAGCCAAACGCTTCACCCAGATCAAACCCGCCCAAGCTTGCAAGCGCAGCAGTTGAATGGTTTGCTCACGGGTTTCATGGACATCGTGTTTGAGCTTCAAGGGCGGTATTACGTGCTCGATTACAAATCGAACAAGTTGCCCGAGTACACCCCCGACAGCATCATGGGCAGCTTGCTCAGCCACCGCTACGACGTGCAATACACTTTGTACATCTTGGCTGTGCATCGACTCTTAAAGTCGCGACTGAAACATTACGATTACGAACAGCACATGGGCGGCGCCATTTACCTTTACCTGCGCGGTATCGATCAACTGGGGCAGGGTGTGTATTTCAACAAGCCGCCCTTTGCACTGATTCAAGCACTGGACGATGCCTTCAAAGCCCATCATTCAACCGCTTTGCTTGGGGTGATGGCATGACCAAGCAAGCCGCTCAAACTAGGCCAGTGCCGAACGTACCTCAGCCCTTATCGGACACTGCTGCTTGGCCATGGACTGCATTGGATGTGGCGTGGTTGCAATTTTTAAAATCGCATCAAGCCAGTACCGAGCCCTTGCATGATTTGTTGGCCTTGTTGGTCAGCCATCAGATGGGACGTGGCCATGCGTGCTTAGACCTAGAGGTCTTATGGCAAGACGCAAAGCAGTTGCTAGACTGGTCCGATGCGCAAGCCAATGCACTGAAGCACTATGCGGCGCCATCAAATCAAGCACCTGTCGATTTGTTTTCAGAGGCAGCCAATCCTTGGGTTGAAGCAGCCAATACATTGCCTTGGGCCATGGGTGAGCATTCGCCCATTGTGTTGTCTACACACGTGGATGGCAAACCGCATCGCGTTTATCTGAGGCGCGCGTGGCAAGCCGAGCAATCAATTCAAGCCGCCATTCAATTGCGTTTGGCCACGCCATTTGACGTGCCACAAGATGCCCATCACAAGTTGGATGCATTGTTTGGCCCTTTGACAACAGAAACTGATTGGCAGCGCATTGCTTGCGCCAAAGCCTTGCGAGCGGGTCTTACGCTCATTACGGGGGGACCAGGCACAGGCAAAACCACCACGGTGGTTCGTTTGCTTTCTTTGCTTCAACGTGCCGCCAACGACCGTCAGCAAGTGCTTCGAATTCATTTGGCCGCACCCACAGGCAAGGCGGCCAGCCGCTTAAGCGCTTCGATTCAATCGGCCTTGGCCGGTTTGCCAGATGGCTGGGCCGAAGGCATTCCTTCGCATGCCGTCACCTTGCATCAATTGTTGCAATACAACCCAGACGCTGCAGCCAGGCCTGCGCCCATCTTGGCAACCGACTTGGTGGTGGTGGACGAAGCATCCATGATTGATCTCGAACTGATGGCCCGTTTGATGAAATGTGTGCCGCCTCATGCGCGCTTGGTTTTATTGGGCGACAAGGATCAATTGGCTTCGGTGGAGGCAGGGGCCGTATGGGCGCAATTGTGTGAGGGTGCTTCACAGTCAGATGAAAACACCCAAGCGCACAACGCCCAGCCCTATGCCTTGCCAGAGCAAACAGCGGTATTGCATGTGAGCCGTCGTTTTGATGCCAACAGCGCCATCGGCCAATGGGCCAAACTGATCAATGAGGGCCAGCAGCAAGCACTCAAGGCGCAGTGGCAAGCATTGCCCACTGCAGATGCCTTGCTGTCCAATGCCCATCCTGAAATGCAGCGCTGGCCCGATGCCTGGCGAGGCAGATTGCAAGGCCAGTTGCAATCTGAAGTGGTCAACGCACTTCAACAAGGCTGGTCACATTGGCTGACTTTGTTGCGTCCTCTGCAGCAAATTGATGCGGTTTGCGACAACGCACAAGCACTTCAGTTGCTGAGCAGTTTCAGTCAATTTCAAGTGCTGTGTGCACTTCGCCAAGGGGCATGGGGTGTGCAAGCGCTGAACGAGCGCATTGCTGTGGCGCTGGGTTTAACTGCCAACCATGATAAAAATTTTCAACAGGCTTCAGCGCAAGAGGCTTGGTATGTGGGGCGTCCCATCATGGTGACGCGCAACGACTATCACTTGAACCTGATGAATGGCGATGTAGGACAATGTTTGCCAACACCCAATGGTTTGCGTGTGGCTTTCCCAGATGGCAAGTGCGGCGTGAGATGGGTCTTGCCCTCTAGGCTAGATGCTGTTGAAACTGTGTGGGCCATGACCGTTCACAAATCCCAAGGCTCTGAATACGACCATGTGCTAATGGTGCTGCCCGATCGGGAGGCGCCTGTACTGACTCGCGAGTTGCTGTACACAGGTGTCACCCGTGCTAAATCTCGGCTAACTTGGTGGGTGCCGAATCCAGCTGTTTTGTTTTCTGCGGTGACGCAACGCGTCTCCCGAAGCGGCGGTTTGTCGGATGGCCTGTTTCATCGGTCAAAATAAGCGCATTAACAGATCAAGCGAGTGAGAGATGAATTTTGACGACATGGCCGACCAACTTTCGGCGCACCCCGATTACAAAGTCAAACGACGCTTGGTGCCAATCCTGAATTTTGGGCAGGGCACAGGTGGGCCAACCAAGCGCGTCTTGATTTTGGACACCGAAACCACAGGCCTTGATTGGCGCGCCGAACGCATCATTGAGTTGGCCATGCTGGCTGTCGATGTCGACATGCAAACGGGCTTGCCTGTGGGTGAAGTCGAGGTCTACGAAGACTTTGAAGATCCAGGTTGTTCCATTCCACCCGAAATTGTCAAACTCACCGGCATTACCGATCAAGACGTCAAAGGTCAGTCACTGAACGAAGCCAAAATCAAAGACATGGTGTCGCGTGCAGACCTCATCGTTGCGCACAACGCAGGCTTTGATCGCCCTTTCGTAGAAAACCGACTGGACGTGTTTGAACACAAAGCGTGGGCTTGTTCTTTTCAAGGCATTAATTGGAAAGCACAAGGCTTAGGCTCTGCCAAGCTCGAGTTTTTGTGCAGTGAGTTTGGCTGGTTTTACGACGCTCACCGTGCGCAAGTCGACTGCCATGCCTTGCTGCGTGTTTTGTCATCACCCTTGCAATCTGACAAGCCCGATGGCATCAGCACCGGCCTTCTACAGCTTTTCAAAGCTGCAGAAAATGCGCGCACGGTGGTCAAAGCCTTCGGATCGCCGTTTGAAACCAAGGACAAACTCAAGGCGCGTGGCTACCGTTGGGATGCCGAGAACAGGGTTTGGTACACCGCCGTGAAATCGGACGATGCTCTGAATGCAGAGGCAGAGTGGCTCAAATCTGAGGTTTACAGCGGGCGATCAGCCCGAATTGGGCTAGAAACGCAGGACGCGTGGGTCCAATTTTCTAACCGAAGTGGCAAATCAGGCGATCGAGTCTTGTAATTTGAAAAATTTCAGGGGTCAAAGGGGTAGAGGGAAGCCCCAAAGACTGGGATAATCGTGGGTTCGGGAAAATGAATTTTTCCCTTTCGGAAAGTTAGCTTTCCCCTCCCTTTTGAAGAGCATCCCAGCCATGGCCCAATACGTTTTTTCCATGAACCGCGTCGGCAAGATCGTGCCGCCGAAGCGTCAAATTCTCAAAGACATTTCTCTGAGCTTCTTCCCAGGCGCCAAAATTGGCGTGCTTGGCTTGAACGGTTCCGGCAAGTCAACCTTGCTGAAAATCATGGCCGGCATCGACAAGGAAATTGAAGGCGAAGCCATTCCCATGGCTGGCCTCAAAATTGGGTATCTGCCCCAAGAGCCCCAAATGGACCCCAACGAAACCGTGCGCGAAGCGGTTGAAGGTGGCATGGGCGAAGTGAAGGCCGCGCAAGCCCGACTCGAAGAAGTCTATGCAGCCTACGCCGAAGAAGACGCCGACTTTGATGCACTCGCAGCCGAGCAAGCCAAATTGGAAGCCATCATTTCCACAGCCGGCGACGCTTCCGATCACCAACTCGAAATTGCTGCTGACGCATTGCGTTTGCCCCCATGGGATGCTGTCATTGGCAAGCTCTCCGGTGGTGAAAAACGCCGCGTGGCCTTGTGCCGCTTGTTGCTCAGCCGCCCCGACATGTTGTTGCTAGACGAACCCACCAACCACTTGGACGCAGAAAGTGTTGACTGGCTTGAGTTGTTCTTGCAGCGCTTCCCTGGCACCGTGGTGGCCATTACCCACGACCGTTACTTCCTAGATAACGCGGCCGAGTGGATTTTGGAGCTTGACCGTGGTCACGGCATTCCCTACAAAGGCAACTACTCCACTTGGTTGGAGCAAAAAGAAGCCCGCTTGGAGCAAGAACAGCGCACCGAAGACGCTCGCACCAAGGCCATGAAAAAGGAATTGGAATGGGCCCGTTCCAACCCCAAAGGTCGTCAAGCCAAGAGCAAGGCGCGTTTGGCACGCTTCGAAGAATTGAGCGATTACGACTACCAAAAGCGGAACGAAACCCAGGAAATTTTCATTCCTGTGGCCGAGCGTTTGGGCAATGAAGTGTTTGAGTTCACCAACGTCAGCAAGTCCTTTGGCGACCGTTTGCTGATTGACAACCTCAGCTTCAAAGTACCCGCTGGCGCCATCGTCGGCATCATCGGTCCCAACGGTGCCGGCAAATCGACTTTGTTCAAACTGATTGCAGGCAAAGAGCAACCCGACAGCGGTTCGGTCAAAATTGGCCAAACCGTCAAGATGGCCTTTGTCGACCAAAACCGCGACGACTTGTCCAACGAAAAAACCGTTTGGGAAGATGTTTCGGGTGGTTTGGACATCATCACCGTGGGCAAATTCCAAATGCCAAGCCGTGCGTATTGCGGCCGCTTCAACTTCAATGGTGGCGACCAACAAAAGAAAGTCGGCATGTTGTCCGGCGGTGAGCGCGGCCGTTTGCACTTGGCCAAAACACTGATCGAAGGCGGCAACGTGTTGCTGCTGGACGAACCCTCCAACGACTTGGACGTGGAAACATTGCGCGCCTTGGAAGATGCCTTGCTCGAGTTTGCGGGCTCGGTCATGGTCATCAGCCACGATCGTTGGTTCCTCGACCGTATCGCGACGCACATCTTGGCCGCCGAAGGCGACAGCCAATGGGTGTTCTTCGATGGCAACTACCAAGAGTACGAAGCCGACAAGAAGAAACGTTTGGGCGAAGAGGGTGCCAAGCCCAAGCGCGTGCGTTTCAAGGCTTTGAAGTAATTCCTTGTTTCTAGAAGTTTTGCGCGGACCTGTGCCATGAAACCCATGCGCTTAGAAGACATCCTCTTCAGCCAAGGTTTCGGCACCCGCCGCGTATGCGCAGGTTTGGTGCAACAGGGCTACGTCAGTGTCAACGGCGATGTCCAAGAAGACCCTGGCGTTTTCTTCGATCCCGAAAACCTCAAGTTCAAAGTGCAGGGCAACGAGTGGCCTTACTTTGACCGTGCTTACCTCATGTTGCACAAACCCACGGGCACCGAGTGTTCACAAAAGCCGTCGACTTGGCCCAGCATTTACACACTGTTGCCTTCACCCTTAAGGTTGCGCCCTCAAAAGGCCGCAGTGCAAGGCGTTCAAGCCGTGGGCCGTTTAGACCAAGACACCACCGGTTTGTTGTTGCTCACCGATGATGGCAAATTCATCCACCGCATGAGCTCCCCCAAGCACCACATGCCCAAGGTGTACGAAGTCACCACCAAGCATGAGATTGCCGACAGCCAAGTGGAAAAATTATTGGCGGGTGTGGTGTTGGACGACAGCCCGAAACCGGTCAAAGCGGCCGCCTGTGAAAGGGTGTCAGAAACGCATTTGAAGCTGACCCTCACCGAAGGCAAATACCACCAAGTCAAGCGCATGTTGGCCTCAGTGGGCAATCGGGTTGAAGGCTTGCACCGCAGTGCCATTGGCAATTTGCAATTGCCCGCAGATTTGGCGCCCGGTCAGTGGCGCTGGATCTTGCCGAGCGAACTCGAAAAATACTTCAAAGCCTGAAGCACTTCTTCAGGTTTGTCTTTGTGCGGGCTGTGTCCGCAGTTCTCAAGTTTGACCAATTGGGCGTGCGGCACCTGCGCCGCAATCTCATCGATCTGCGCCATTGTTCCGTAAGGATCACTAACACCCTGTATGGCCATCAAAGGCGATTTGATGTTGTGCAGCATGGGCCGAATGTCAAAGCTTCTAAATGCTTCACTCAGCCACACATCATTCCATTGCCAAAAGGCGACATCGACATCCTTGTGAAATGCTGCCAGTCGGGGTCGCAGTTTTTCAAAGTTGTCGCGAGCTTGTGCAATGGCTTGAACCGAAATGTCCTCCACCATGACATGCGGTGCCATGACCACGCAGCCTGCAATCGAATGCTGGCTGGCATGAATCAAGGCAATGGTGCCGCCATCTGAGTGCCCGATCAACAGGGGATTGTGGATGTTCAAAGCCTGAATGAATGCGGGCAATACTTCGAGGGCTTCGCGGTGCATGTAATCTGCGTTCAGACGGCCAACGCCGCGCACCTCCGCAATGCCCTCGGATTGTCCATACCCTTTGCGCGAATAGACCCAACCCTCACAGTTCAAGACTTGACAAACTTGTTGGGGCCAATCTTTCCAAAGGGCAACACTGCCCAATCCTTCGTGCAGAAAGATGCAAGTTGCTTGCGGCTTGAGAAGCTCTTGGGCGCTGGTTAGAGGAATGTGAAGAACCTCTAATTCAACACCCTTGATGAACATCAATTGGGGCGTCGTCATAGGCGCATTTTGACACTAGAAAAGGCTTCATTTGTCAAACTTAGAAGCAACTCACGCAAGTGCCACCTCAATACCCCATTACACTAAGGGCATGATCATTCGCGCCCTGACTTTGACCCTCAGCTTGGCAACTTTCAGCGTGGCCTTTGCCATGTCTGGAACGCCTCAACCAGCGCCTGTTGTGCCTGCGGCCCAAGCGCCTGCTCCCATCTTTGTATTGAATTCGCTGGAAGGTAATGTCAGCGTCATTGATCCAGTGACCTGGACCGAAACCAAGCGCATTCCAACGGGCAAAGAACCTCACCATTTGTACCTCACGCCCGATGAAAAATCAGTCATTGTGGCCAATGCCTTGTCCGACTCGCTGACCTTCATTGACCCCCGCACCGCCGAAGTTCAGCGTGTGGTTCCAGGTATTTTGGACCCCTACCATCTGCGATTCTCGCCCGACATGAAGTGGTTTGTGACCGTGGCCAATCGACTCAATCACATTGACATCTACAAGTGGGATGGCCAAACCCCAACACTGGTCAAGCGCATTGCCTCGTCTAAAACACCTAGCCACATGTGGATTGACAGCAAGAGCACCACGGTCTGGGCCACCATGCAAGACAGCAATGAATTGGTGGCTGTCGACTTGGCCACCCAAACGATCAAGTGGCGCGTCAAAACAGGTCCTATGCCTGCCGATGTGTTTGGCACGCCCGACGACAAAACCATCTTGGTCGGTTTGACGGGAGGTGATGGTGTCGAGGTGTATGACGTCTCCAACGGACCCGGCAAAAAAATCAAAAAAATTCAAACAGGCAAGGGCGCTCATGCATTTCGTGCTGTAGGAGACAAACAGCATGTATTGGTCAGCAACCGTGTGGCCAACACCATCAGCAAAATTGATTACAAAAGCTTCTCTGTGGTCGATCAATTTCCTGGCCCTTCTGGTCCAGATTGCATGGACATCACCGCTGACGGCCAAACCATTTTGTTGGCATCGCGTTGGGCGCAAAAGCTAAGCGTGATCGACATGGCAACTCGCAAAGTCATTCGACAAATCAAAGTGGGCAAGTCGCCTCACGGGGTCTGGACCTTGGACCATGCGCCGCGTCAATGACGCTTGCTTGAAATGGGGCCTTGCCTGCCTTTGGCTGGCCAGCATGGCTTGCGCAGCAGGGGCACAAAGTGCACAGCGCAATGTGCCAAGCTGCAAACAAGCGGTGTACCTGACCTTTGACACAGGTCACATGGGCGTTGCTCCCTTGATCTCACAGGTATTGAGCAAACACCAAGTGCCCGTCACGTACTTTGCAGCCAACGAAAAAACACAAGAGGGCGACGGCAGCATGGGCACGCATTGGGCGCCTTGGTGGAAAGCGCAAGCTGACAACGGGCATGAATTTGCCTCCCACACCTTTGACCATGCTTATTGGCGTGCCGATTTGGACGCAGGGTATTTCAAAATTCGTCCAAGTGCGGGAGACTCGGCAGGCAAAGATTTGACTTGGCGTGCGGCAGATTACTGTGCCAATTTGAAAAAAGCGGCCGATCGGCTTGAGGCCATGACCGGGCGCAAAACCTTGCCCTTGTTTCGCGCACCAGGCGGCAAAACATCCCCCAAACTGCTGGAAGCGGCCAAGTCATGTGGTTACACCCATGTCGGCTGGTCTCCTGCCGGATTTTTGGGAGATGAGCTTTCGAGTCAAACCCACAGCAATTCAAAATTGTTGCAAAGCGCACTGAAGAATATTCGAAACGGCGATATTTTGGTGGCGCATTTGGGTATCTGGTCGCGGCAAGACCCCTGGGCGCCAGCCGTTTTAGAACCATTGATCTTGGGCTTGAAAGAAAAGGGTTTTTGCTTTGCAAGCTTGCGCCAGCACCCGCAATATTCGAAACTCTTGACAGATCTTCCGCGGTAATACACCTTCTGGCTTGTTTCAACATCATGCTTTCTAACGTGCTTGATTTTTTCACAGAAGCTTTTGCGCAGTCGCAGACATTGCTCTTCGAACAAGTGGTTCAGCCACTTGCCTTCAACTTGGGAGCCGGCAACTTGCTCGATGTCGCCTTCGAAGGCACCGGATGGCTGTTGGTTGGTTTGCTTCAAATTCTCGTGATGGTGTGCGTCATTGCACCCTTAGAAAGATGGCGTCCCATTGAGCTCGCAAGCAATCCTGCAGCCGTTCGTGTTGACATTGTCTATACCCTCATTCATCGCCTAGGCCTGTTCAAGCTGGTCATGTTTTTTACCTTTGAAAATGCCGTAGAAACAGTCTTTGGCATGCTGCGCGTAGAAGGTTTTCCAACCTTGAACATTGATGCCTTGTGGCCAAACGTCACCGATCATGCCATCGTGAGTTTTGTCATTTACCTGATTGTTTTTGATTTTGTAAATTACCTGATTCACCGCGGTCAGCATCAGTTCAATGCTTGGTGGGCTTTGCATTCCTTGCACCACTCACAGCGCCACATGACCCTTTGGACAGACAATCGAAATCACGTGTTAGACGACGTCATGACAGCTTTGATTTTGTCGGTTGTTGCCAAGTTGATCGGTGTTGGCCCCGGTCAATTTGTGGCCTTGATTGCCATCAGCCAGCTGAGTGAGAATTTTCAGCATGCCAATTTCAGGTGCAGCTTTGGTTGGTTGGGTGATCGCTTGTGGGTCAGCCCGCGTTTTCACCGTTTGCATCACAGCATCGGCATTGGCCATGAATCAGCGGGGCGCAAAACTTTGGGCGGCCACAATTTTGGTGTTTTGTTTCCTTGGTGGGACATGCTCTTCCAAACTGCTGATTTTTCTGATCGCTACGATCCGACCGGTGTTCGTGACCAAATCGAAGAAGGACGTGACTATGGTCATGGCTTTTGGGCTCAGCAAAAGTTGGGTTTGATGCGACTTTTGAAGCAAAGCACGCACGCATGAAAAACATGGTCGATTCATTTTGGCGGGCTCTGGCTTATTGCTTTCACCCCAAAGTCATTTTGTTAACCCTGCTGCCATTGTTTTTGATGCTGATCATCGTGATGGGCTTGGGCATGGTTTATTGGGATGCTGCGTTAGAGAGCATTCGAGCCTGGATCGACACCAGCAGCGCCATGAACTGGACGTGGGTTTGGTTGGAGCGAGTTGGCTTGATGAGCTTGAAAGCTGTTGTGGCACCTTTGATCATCATTGTGGCGGTGACGCCCTTGGTGGTGGTCATGTCCTTGCTGGCGGTGTCTTTCATGATGACCCCTGCATTGGTCAATTTGGTGGCCGAGCGAAGGTTTGCAAACCTTGAGCGCAGACAAGGTGGCTCGATGCTGCAAAGCGTAGCTTGGACAGTTTTCTCCGTCGTATTGGCTTTGGGTGCCTTGGTTTTAACTTTGCCGCTGTGGTGGCTGCCGCCCTTGGCCGTGATCTTGCCTGCATTGATTTGGGGCTGGCTGACTTACCGCGTCATGACCTATGACGTGCTCTCTGAGCATGCCTCTCGCATTGAACGCATTGAGTTGATGCGCCGTCACAGATTTCAATTGCTGGCCATGGGTGTTGTCACCGGCATGATGGGCGCCGCACCTAGTTTGGTTTGGGCTTCTGGCGCCTTATTTGTCGCCGCTTTTGTGGTCCTGATTCCAATTGCTGTTTGGATTTACACCTTGGTGTTTGTTTTTTCTGCACTCTGGTTTGGCCACTTTTTGCTTAACGCATTGGCCCAACTGCGCAACGAGCCGCCATCGGTTGCAACTCCCAATGTGCATCCCACCGATCATGTGGTTGATGTGGAAGCCAAAATCTCAAATGCCTGAAAGCAGGCCTTTTTCAACCCTTTAAAACATGACCATGACACCCGTCAGCCCTTCGGCTTCTGAGGCCGCGCCAGCCATTGGCATCATCATCATTGGCGATGAAATTTTGTCGGGCAAGCGTGCCGACAAGCACCTGCCTAAGTTCATCCAATTGCTGACCGAGCGAGGCTTGCAATTGTCTTGGGCCGAGTATGTGGGCGATTCACCCGATCGCATCACGGCAGTGCTTTCACGTGCCTTTCAGTCGGGCGATGTTGTGTTCTCATGCGGCGGCATTGGCGCAACGCCCGACGATCACACACGTCAATGTGCCGCCAAAGCTTTGGGCCTGCCATTGGCCTTGCAGCCTGAGGCCAAGGCGCTTATTTTGGAGCGCATGCAAGATGTGGCCAAAGAACAAGGTTTGCCTTACGAGCCCCTTCGAGAAGACAACCTCCACCGTTTGAACATGGGCACGTTTCCAGAGGGCGCAGACATCATTCGGAACCCCTATAACAAGATTCCAGGCTTTACATGCAAAGGCAAAGGGCAGGGCGTGGTTCATTTTGTACCGGGCTTTCCGGTGATGGCTTGGCCCATGATGGAAGACAAATTGAACGCGTATTGCCAAACTTGGGGCTCGGCCCCTCCACGTACAGAACGCTCAGTCATTGTGCTCGGTGCCATGGAAGCCACGTTAACCCCTTTGATGGAGGCCATAGAAGCCCAATTCCCTGGCGTGAAAGTGTTCAGCTTGCCCAGCGTAGACCATCCCGAGTGGGGAAAGCACATTGAGCTGGGCGTGAAGGGCGAGGAGGCGCTTTCAATGTTGGCTTATGCGGCTCTCAAAGAAGGCTTGAAACCTTTTAAAGTTAATTTAGGCCCCGAAATGGTGCGTTAACCTGTGTTGCACTATAATGGTGCAATTGATGCGTGCTGGTGGTGCATGGTATTTGAGAAAAATTCACCCGCCAAGCTCGGGTCCAACCCTATCCTCGGGGCACAATAGCGGTCTTGGGAAATTGTGGCGTCTTGCCTTAGTTGGCATAAAACCTGCAAGCCCGAAGAACCAATTATCAACACCCATCCTTAGGAGATTCTGATGGCAAAGACCGTCGCAGACGTGATGAAGATGGTGAAAGACAACGAAGTCAAATTTGTTGACTTCCGCTTCACCGATACCCGTGGCAAAGAGCAGCACGTTTCCGTGCCAATTTCCCACTTTGACGAAAGCAAGTTCACTGACGGCCACGCGTTTGATGGTTCTTCTATCGCTGGTTGGAAAGGCATCGAAGCCTCCGACATGTTGTTGATGCCCGATCCCAACACCGCCAACCTCGACCCCTTCTTCGAAGAAACAACTTTGATCTTGGGTTGCGACGTGTTGGAACCCGGTGATGGCAAAGCCTACGACCGCGACCCACGTTCTATCGCCAAGCGCGCTGAAGCCTATTTGAAGGCTTCTGGTTTGGGCGACACAGCTTACTTTGGACCCGAGCCAGAATTCTTCTTGTTCGACGACGTTCGTTTCGGCAGCGACATGTCTGGTACGTTCTTCAAGATCGACGACTACGAAGCACCTTGGAACAGCGGCACCAAAATGGAAGGCGGCAACCGCGGTCACCGTCCAACCGTCAAAGGTGGCTACTTCCCAGTACCTCCCGTTGACAGCACACAAGACATGCGTGCAGAAATGTCCCTGATCCTCGAACAGATGGGCATTCCCGTTGAAGTGTTCCACCACGAAGTGGCTGGCGCAGGTCAAAACGAAATCGGCACACGCTTCAGCACTTTGGTTGAGCGCGCTGACTGGACTCAAACATTGAAGTATGTGGTTTGGAACGTGGCCAATGCCTACGGCAAAACAGCCACTTTCATGCCCAAGCCTTTGGTCGGTGACAACGGTTCCGGTATGCACGTTCATCAGTCCATCTGGAAAGACGGCAAAAACTTGTTCGCTGGCAACGGCTACGCAGGTTTGTCAGACTACGCGCTGTTCTACATCGGCGGCATCATCAAGCACGCTCGTGCCTTGAACGCCATCACCAACCCAACAACAAACAGCTACAAGCGTTTGGTGCCAGGTTTTGAAGCCCCCGTGAAGTTGGCTTACTCTAGCCGCAACCGTTCTGCTTCTATCCGTATTCCTCACGTTGCATCTGACAAAGGTCGCCGCATTGAAGCGCGCTTCCCAGATCCAATGGCCAACCCTTACCTGTGCTTCGCAGCATTGATGATGGCTGGTTTGGACGGCGTGGAAAACAAGATCCATCCCGGCGAAGCTGCTACCAAAGATTTGTACCATTTGCCTCCCGAAGAAGATGCATTGGTGCCAACCGTTTGCCACAGCCTGGACCAAGCCCTCGAGTATTTGGACAAAGACCGTGCCTTCTTGACCAAAGGTGGCGTGTTCACAGACTCCATGATCGACGCTTACATTGAATTGAAAATGGGTGAAGTCACACGCTTCCGTCAAGCCGTGCACCCCATTGAATACGAAATGTATTACTCACTGTAATTTGCAGCGAGTTGGGCACCTGAGCCCTACCCTCGAAAGGACGGCTCAGGCCGTCCTTTTTCATTTGGCGATTGAAAGACATGCAAACCTTGGCGCAGCAACACAAGTTCAGCTCAAACATTCGGCCTCGCTTCATTGCTTGCGCCGTGTGGGGCATTGTGTTCAGTGTTTCTGCCCATCAGGCAGTTTACAAATGCGGCCAAGAAATTACAAACCAGCCTACAGATCCACAACGCTGTGAGCGTTTGAGCCTTTCTCAGCCCACTCAAATTGAAGGCACACGCGTTCAACAAATGGCACCTGTGCAATCGACGCGAACCAACAATGGCCCAGCGGAGGTTTTGCCTACATCTCGGTCACAAGATGCCGTGCTTCAACCCTCGCTTTCGCAAGACCTGAACAACCGAAAAGTGCAGGCTCGCACCATCTTGGAGGATGAATGGCAAAAGCTAAGCGCAAAATACGCCGAGTTGGTGCAAGCCATCAACCAAGCTAGACTCGGCACCTTGCCAGGAGGCGCCACTCAAAGTGCAGACGACCTGTTGCGTGCAAATGAATTGAAAGTTCAGCTACAAAGAGTTGAGCGAGACATGCAAGCTCTTCAACGTGAACTCAGCCGCCACGGCAAGCACTCCCTTGCTGTTCAAACCCAATGAGCATCTCATGACGGCAATACCCACACCTGCATCTACCAATCGTTTTCAAGCGTTTGACTTGCTGGCCACGCCCATTGCGGTGCTCAACAGCAGCGGTTTGGTGGTCTTTGTGAACTCGGAGCTTGAGGATGTGATGGGGCAATCTCGCCGAAGCTTAGACGGCCAGTCGTTTTTGCAATTTTTCTCCGATCCACAGCCTCTTCTTCATGCCCTGACAGGCGCCAAAGCCAATGAATTTGCGGCTTTGCGCTACGACGCCGAGTTGTTGCGAATCAATCCAGAAGATGCTTTGCCTGTGCATGTCATCGTGGCGCAGTCGGATGACGCTGACGAGGTCATTGTTGAATTGTTGCCCATTCAACAACAAACGCGACAAGACAGAGAGGAACGGTTGTTTGACCAAGCGCAGGCCAACAAAGAATTGATTCGCAATTTGGCGCACGAAATCAAGAATCCCTTGGGCGGTATTCGTGGTGCAGCACAATTGCTTGAAATGGAAATGGAATCCAAGGAGTTGACGGAATACACCCAAGTCATCATTCGTGAGGCCGATCGCTTGCAGATCCTGGTCGACCGGCTTCTGGCACCCCATCGACGCCCCCATGTGGTGGGCGATGTCAACATACATGAGGTGTGTGAACGAGTTCGCTCACTCATTGTTTCTGAGTTTCCAAAGGGAATCCGTGTCATCCGAGATTACGATATTTCCATTCCAGAGTTTCGAGGTGACAAAGAGCAGCTTATCCAAGCGGTCTTGAACATCTCGCACAATGCCGCACAAGCTTTGTCGGATCGAATCGCGGAAGGCGATGCCGTGCTGACATTTAAGACACGCATTACTCGGCAAACAACTTTTGGCAAGCAACGCTACAGACTGGCATTGGAATTGCATGTCATCGACAACGGGCCTGGTGTTCCAGACTCGCTCAAGGATCGTATTTTCTTTCCACTCATTTCGGGAAGAGAAGGCGGCTCAGGCTTAGGTCTTACGTTAGCGCAGACTTTTGTCCAGCAGCATCATGGCTTGATCGAGTGTGAAAGCGTACCAGGCCGGACTGATTTCAAAATTTTGATACCGTTGCCCTGATCTGTTCTTAGTTTGGTGCATGCCACTTAGAGAAAGTTAAGACCCATGAAGCCTATCTGGATCGTTGACGATGACCAATCTATCCGATTCGTCATGGAGAAGGCCTTGCTGCGGGAGGGCTTGGCGACGCGCAGCTTTACCAATCCCCGTGAAGTCTTGGCCGCACTGAACACCGATGAAGGGCGCGAAGGTCCGCAAGTCTTGGTCAGTGACATCCGCATGCCTGGTGGCTCGGGTTTAGATTTGCTGACAGAAGTGAAGCAACGGTTGCCAGCTTTGCCCGTCATCATCATGACCGCATTTTCCGATTTGGACAGTGCCGTATCGGCCTTTCAAAACGGTGCCTTTGAGTATCTGCCTAAGCCCTTTGATTTACCCAAAGCCATCGAGTTGATCAGGCGTGCTTTGGCCGAAAGTCAACGCGAAGATGTGGCCGAAGAAATGATGGCCGCCACACCAGAAATGCTGGGCCAAGCGCCTGCCATGCAAGATGTGTTTCGCGCCATTGGTCGTTTGTCTCAAAGCAACGTCACGGTCATGATCACCGGTGAATCGGGCTCTGGCAAAGAATTGGTTGCCCGCGCGTTGCACAAGCATTCGCCTCGTGCCAATGGTCCTTTTGTGGCCATCAACACCGCTGCCATTCCCAAAGATTTGCTAGAGAGTGAATTGTTCGGCCATGAACGCGGTGCATTTACGGGTGCTCAAACTTCGAGGCGTGGTCGTTTTGAACAAGCCGAAGGCGGCACCTTGTTCTTGGACGAAATTGGTGACATGCCTTTTGATTTGCAAACGCGTTTGCTGCGTGTTTTGTCCGATGGTCATTTCTACCGTGTAGGCGGACACAGCGCCGTCAAAGCCAATGTGCGCGTCATTGCTGCCACCCATCAAGACCTTGAGCAACGTGTCAAAGAAGGCGTGTTTCGCGAGGACTTGTTTCACCGTTTGAATGTGATTCGTTTGCGCTTGCCGGCCTTGCGCGAGCGGCGTGAGGATGTTCAGGTTTTGACCAAGCATTTCTTGCTGCAAAGCGCGCAGCAATTGGGTGTTGAGGCTAAGCGTATTTCAGAACAAGCCCTAGAAATCTTGAGCCAATTCAATTTCCCTGGCAACGTGCGTCAATTGGAAAACATTTGTCATTGGCTGACCGTGATGGCGCCCGCACAAATGATTGAATCCAAAGATTTGCCACCGGAAGTGTTGGCACCTGCTGCAATTGACTCTTCTGCGCCCATTGCACTTCAGGCGGCCGAATCTGGACCTGCCTCCGACAATTTAAGCGCCTCGAGTGGTGGCTCACAAGCCTTGGTCAACTTGGGTGCACATGCTGGTTGGGAAAGTGCTTTGGAAGTAGAGGCCCTGCAATTGCTCGGTACCGATCGACAAGACGTCTGGGACGTGCTGACGCGACGTTTTGAGTCTTTGCTAATTCAGGCAGCCTTGGCCACTACGCGCGGTCGCAGAATTGAGGCGGCAGTCAAATTAGGCATTGGTCGCAACACCATTACCCGAAAAATTCAAGAGCTGCACATCGAAGGGTGAGCTTAAGTCAGCAGACAAAAAAGGCCTTCAAGTGAAGGCCTTTTTTGTGGGTGCATGCGTCATGCCTCATGAGCTTGGGCATGCAGTAAGTCAATTTACTTGGAGAAGAGAATTCCGCCTGTTGTATTGACTGCAAGGTACTGATTTTCGGCTCTCAACAAAGTTTTGAGATCACTGCTTGAGTTGCTGGTTTGAGGTGTCCAAATGGCGCCATCTGTGCTGGTCAGGATGGTACCGTTGGCACCTACCACCAAGAACTGATTGACAGATGTGATGGCATTCAATGCTGCTGTGGTATTGGCACTTTGTGCCGTCCAGGTGATGGCATCAGGACTTGAAAGAATACTGCCGTTGGCACCTACCACCACAAAGCGATAACTTGTGGTGCCATTGAGGGTGGTGGCCAAAGCACCAGCCGAGCGCAATGTGGCGCTGGTGCCAGAAGTTTGAGCAGTCCATGTGTTGCCGTCTGGACTGGTCAGGAGGGTGCCAGAAGCGCCTACAGCCAACCAGTTGCCGGCCACGGTGTAAGTTACGCCATACAAATGGGCCGTGCTTGGAACGCCAGAAACGGCTGTCCAAGTGACGGCGTCCTTGCTGGTCAAGATGGTGCCGTTGTCGCCTACGGCAATTGCAACGCTGCCATTGGCGGCCAGCGCATTCAAGTTTTGGTTGGTGACGCTGGTGGCTTGCTTCCAAGTTTGGGCGTCTGTGCTGTAAATGATTTTGCCTTGCGCGCCTGCTGCAATGAATTTGGCAAAACCAAACTCGGCAGCGTTCAGATCTGTGGTGAGGCCAGAGGCAATGGGTTTCCAAGTGTCAATTTGGGTTGCACTGAACATACTGCCACCATTGCCCACCGCTACATATGCAAATTTGTAGGTATTGGTGGCCAAGTCTGTGTAGCTGCCGTAGGTCAATCCAGTGGTGTTGCCTGTATTCAAGTTGGTACCGGTGGTCCAGACATTGCCTGCCAAGCGCGGCGTAGCTGAAACTGTGGGGGTTGCATCACCGCCTGGTCCGCTGTTGACCCGGCCGGTCATGAAAAAGGAATAAGTGGTGCCGTTGCTGAGTCCAGTGACCATGAAGGGTGATGTGACTTTGAGACGGTAGGTAGAACCTGAGGTGGCCAACCAGTTGGCCAGGGTGAGGTTAGGGCTGTTGGGTGCTGCAAAAATCCAGTATTCGACACCGGGCGTTTCTTTCCAACTGACTGTCACTTGGCTGTCGCCAGGTACAACATTGATGCCGCCAACAGGTGGCGTTGGCACATTGGAGGTGGACGAGCCACCACAGGCAGCTACCAAAATGGCAGAAACCAAGGCCAGCAATGAGGCGCGAATTGAATGCAAAAACATGAATATTTCCTGTGCGGAAGCGGTTAGACCCCAAATTCTAAGTGAGCAGACTGGGGATAGTGCCAATGTCTGAGTTTAGAGCTTCGTGCATACTCTTTTCAAGTTCAACGCAAAGGAAATGACATGGACCGTCGAAATTTCTTTCAAGGCACTGCTTTGATGTCAACAGGCGCAATTTTGGGCTGTGCTACGCCCGGTATTGCACAGCAAAAAGTTAAAACGCCCTTTGATGTGCCACAGACCTATATTCCTGTGGTCGGCTCTGACGAAATGTTTCCTGTACGCCGCATTTACTGTATTGGCCGCAATTACGCAGCGCATGCCCGTGAAATGGGTTCCGACCCTACGCGTGAGCCACCTTTTTTCTTTCAAAAGCCAACAGATGCCATCCAGTACGTGGCGGCTGGAACAGTTGCCAACCACCCGTATCCACCCTTGACCAAAAACTACCACTACGAAGCTGAGTTGGTTGCTGCATTGGGCAAAGGCGGGCGCAATATTCCGGTGGACAAAGCTTTGGAATTGGTTTGGGGGTATACCTTGGGCTTGGACATGACGCGCCGCGATTTGCAGCGGGCCATGGGCGATGAAAAGAAGCCTTGGGAAATAGGCAAGAGCTTCGACAAGTCCGCGCCTATTGGGGCACTGCACAAATTGGCCAGCATTGGCCATTTCACAGAGGGCAATATTTGGTTAAAGGTCAATGGCCAAATTAAACAAAACTCCAATTTGAAAAACATGATTTGGTCGGTTGCTGAGCAAATCAGCAGATTGTCTGAAGCGTTTGAATTGTTCCCTGGCGACATCATTTACTCGGGCACACCGGAAAATGTGGGGCCTGTGGTGCGCGGGGATGTGATTGAAATGCACATCGACCGCTTGCCCAATTTGAGCGTTAAGATTGTCTAACGCTTTTATATAGGAACACCATGAATCTCCCCATTGCCGCTGTCTTGCTCGCTGGCGCCATGCCTTGGATTTGCGCCGGCATTGCCAAAGCAGGCAAACGGAGTTATGACAACCAAAACCCTCGGGCGTGGTTGGCGCAGCAGACGGGTTACCGTGCGCGCGCGAATGCCGCGCAAGCCAATTGCTTTGAGGCCTTTCCTCTGTTTGCCGCTGGTATTTTGCTAGCGTTGTTCACAGACGTGCCCAACGAGGAAGTGGAGTTGTACGCAGGCATTTTCATTGTGGCCCGCATTGCCTACATTGCGTTTTATCTTAGCGACAAAGACAAGTTGCGTTCGTTGGCGTGGCTGGTGGGAGTGGGCAGCTCGGTTGCTTTGCTGCTTGCCAGCATGGTGGATTGAAACCCATCGCACGGCCCCCGTTTGTCTCTGGGGGCGTGCTTTTTCTTATTTGCTCCAGGTGTCTTTCAAGCCGGTGCTGCGGTTGAAGACCAACTTGCCACCTGCATGATCTGCACGGTCGGCCACAAAATAGCCATGCCGTTCAAACTGAAACTTGGCATCAGCTTGACTGCTGGCCAGTGCAGGCTCGACATAGGCCGTGATCACTTTGAGGCTGTCCGGATTGAGGCTGGCCAAGAAATCCTTGCCACCTGAGTCGGGGTTGGCTTCGGTAAACAGACGATCGTACAAACGAACTTCGGCGGCCGCAGCATCTGCTTGGGCTACCCACGTGATCACGCCCTTGACCTTGACACTGTCAGAGCCGGGGGTGCCGCTCTTTGTATCGGGAATCAGCTGTGCCAAAACTTCTGTCACATGGCCGTTGACGTCTTTGATGGCGCCCGTGCATTCAATCACGTGGCCATATTTGAGGCGTACTTTGTTGCCAGGGAACAAACGGAAGAAGCCTTTGGGCGGTGTTTCTTCGTAGTCAGTGCGTTCTATCCAAAGCGATTTGCCAAACTTAAAGTGACGGTGTCCCAGCTCGGGGTGATGAGGGTGCACTGGCGCTTGGCAATTGTCTAAGGTGCCCGCGCCCATCAATTCATCCCAATTGGTAATGGTGAGGGCAATGGGGTCTAGCACGGCCATGGCGCGCGCTGCTTTGGGGTCGAGGTCGTCGCGCAAGCAGCCTTCGAGTGTGCTGTAGTCAATCCATGAATCGCTCTTGGTGACGCCAATGCGCTCTGCAAAAAGCTGCAAGCTTTCTGGGGTGTAGCCGCGGCGGCGTAAGCCTACGATGGTCGGCATGCGGGGATCGTCCCAGCCATCGACCTTGCCTTCATTGACCAGTTGGGCCAACTTGCGCTTACTGGTGATGACGTACGTGAGGTTGAGGCGTGCAAATTCGTATTGCTTGGGGTTGGGCAGTGCCAACAAAGCTGGCAAGGCCGAACCATCGGGCAACTTGTGTGATTCACTTAGGCGCGCCATCAGCCAATCGTAGAAGGGCCGCTGGTCTTCAAATTCCAAGGTGCAAATGCTGTGTGTGATTTGCTCTAGGGCATCTTCAATGGGGTGCGCAAAGGTGTACATCGGGTAGATGCACCAAGTGTCGCCAGTGTTGTGATGCGTGGCTCTGCGAATGCGGTAGATGGCCGGATCGCGCAAATTGATGTTGGGCGAAGCCATGTCAATTTTGGCGCGCAACACAGCAGCCCCATCGGCCAGTTGTCCGTCGCGCATTTCGCGAAAACGTGCAAGATTCTGTTCGCGTGAGCGTGCTCGGAAGGGACTGTCCGTGCCTGGTGTATTAAAGTCACCTCGGTTCAGGCGCATATCTTCTGCAGATTGCTCGTCTACATACGCCAAACCGGCTTGAATGAGGAACTCGGCTGCGCGGTACATGAAGTCAAAGTAGTCGCTGGCCTGGTACAAATGTGAGGTGCCGTGCGCATCCCAATTGAAGCCCAACCACTTGACCGCATCCAAAATGGAGTTGACGTATTCAGTGTCTTCTTTTTCGGGGTTGGTGTCGTCAAAGCGCATGTGGCACACGCCGCCGTAGTCGCGAGCCAAACCGAAATTCAAACAGATGCTTTTGGCGTGGCCCACATGCAAGTAGCCGTTGGGTTCAGGCGGAAAGCGTGTTCGAATTTTGGCGGGATCGGTTGTGCCTTTGGCATGGTGTTCGGCATCGCCGGGTGAGCCTGCCCATTGGCGCTGAGCGTAAGTGCCTTGGGCCAGATCAGCTTCAATGATCTGGCGCAAAAAGTTACTGACCTTGTGGCCTTCTGGGGGGGCGTCTGTCGTTTTGACTTTGTCGTTGGCTGTGCTCATCCCCTGATTTTAGAGGCAGACGGACGATGTGAGGCCTATGAAGAGCGATAATTCAGAGATACCAAAGGAGTACCTGTGGATTTAATGTTGTTGGCCAAAGCTGCTGTCATGGGCGTGGTGGAGGGCTTGACCGAATTTTTGCCCATTTCGTCTACGGGCCATTTGATTTTGGCAGGCGCCTTGCTCGGATTTGACGACGACAAGGCCAAGGTCTTTGACATCGCCATTCAAACGGGAGCCATTTTTGCGGTCATCTTGGTTTATTGGGAAAAAATCCGCAGCACCCTCAAAGCATTGCCTTACCAAGTAGAGGCGCAGCGATTTGTGCTCAATGTTTTCATTGGATTTTTACCGGCCGTTATTTTGGGTTTGTTGTTTGGCAAGTTCATCAAGGCGCATTTGTTCACGCCTTGGGTCGTGGCCACGACCTTCATTGTGGGTGGCTTCATCATTTTGTGGGCTGAAAGACGACCGCCCTCGAGTGTGCGCATTCGCGCAGTTGAAGACATGCGCGGACGTGATGCGTTGATGGTGGGTTTGGTGCAATGTTTAGCCATGGTGCCAGGTACAAGTCGCAGTGGCGCCACCATCATTGGCGGCATGCTGCTGGGCCTGTCGCGCAAGGCAGCCACTGATTTTTCATTCTTCTTGGCCATTCCGACACTCATCGGTGCGGGGGCCTACAGCTTGTACAAAGAGCGTGCGCTGTTGTCGGTTGAGGACATCCCGATGTTTGCCACGGGCTTGGTCGTGTCATTTGTCAGTGCATGGATTTGCGTGCGGTGGCTCTTGAAATACATTGCCAGCCATAGCTTTGAAGTCTTCGCTTGGTACCGAATTGCCTTTGGCTTGGTGGTGCTGGGCACCGCTTGGACTGGTGTGGTTAATTGGGCGCCTTGAATTGAACGCCCATGTTGCGCAGCGCAGCTTCAATGGCCGCAGCCGTAGCAATGGGTTTTTCCATTGGAAACAAGTGTGAGCCGTCTAGCCACATCACTCGTCCCTTGGAGATTTTGTGCGTCATTTCACTGCCCACCACTTTCATCTCCCGTGAGTGCGTTCCGCCAATGAATGCCACAGGGCATTTGGGCGGATGGCGTTTGAGCATAGACGACAAGTTGTGTGGCAGGGTGTTGTAAATCAATGTTTCAACTTCACGATCAAAACTCAATACCCGCTCGCCATTGTCATCTTGGGTGCCATGCATTGCATAATCGCGCAGCACTTCTGGGTGCCAATGCGCAAATGCGCGTTTGTGTTGAAAGTGCGTCATCACGGCGTCCACATCGGGCCAGTGCTTTCGGCGTGATTTGCTGATTCGCCCCGGACTGACCGAGCCAATCCAGTTGGTGGTTTTGGCCAATTGCAATGCACTGGCTTTCCAGCCACTGACCACGGGTGAGTCTAAAAGCACAACGCCAGCAGCCAGTTCTGGGTGTTGCGACGCGCACATCAGGCTGAGCATGCCGCCTAAAGAATGGCCCACTAAATATGGTTTTTCGCCAGCATGTGCAATTGTCGACTTTGCAAATTCAGCCAATTCTTGGACCAAGTGGGGCCAGTTGCTGGTGACGGGAAATTGCGGGTTGTGCCCCAACTTTTCGATGGCACTGACTTGAAAGCCGCGAGACTCTAAGTCCTTGTTGAGAACGCGGTAAGTGCTGGCGGGAAAACTGTTGCCATGAGAGAAAACAATCGAAGCCATCAGATGAGTTTTTCTTCAGGCGTTGAAATCTTTTTCAGAGGCGCATTTCGGCTCATGGTTTTCAGCGGAATGGTGGTGGCTTCACCGTTCCAAACAGGATCTTCCAGGCTGTCAAACATGGCCCTGAGTTTTTGGCCCCAGTTGTCGCGCAGCATGTTGAAGTAGGGATTGTTCTCGTCGATGCAAACTACGCGATCACTTTGCAATTTGTCAGCCTCATAAACCACCATGTCGAGAGGCAAACCCACCGATAGATTGGATTTGAGGGTGGAGTCCATTGACACCAATGCGCATTTGGCGGCTTCGTCCAACGGTGTATCGGGTGTGATGACGCGGTCAAGCACAGGCTTGCCGTATTTGGATTCGCCAATTTGGAAATAAGGCGTTTCTGCCGTGGCTTCAATGAAGTTGCCAGGTGAGTAGACCTGGAACAGTCGCATGCCTTCGCCTGCAATTTGGCCACCAAAAATCATGGACACATTGAAATCAACACCGCCGGCTTTCAGGGCAGTGGCATCTCGCTCGTGCACATGGCGAACGGCAGCACCCAGAACACGGGCTGCATCGAACATGCTTTTGGCATTCCAAATGGTGATGGGTTCTGCATCGGGGTGGTCAATGATTTTTTCTACCTGCAGCATCTCGCGGACTGATTGCGAAATACTCAAATTGCCAGCTGACAACAGCACCATGAAACGGTCGCCTGCTTTTTCATAGATGATCATCTTGCGGTAGGTGCTGATCATGTCGAGGCCTGCATTGGTGCGTGAGTCTGACAAGAAGACTAGACCCGCACGGGATTTAATGGCGACGCAATAAGTCATTGAACTTCCTTGTGTAGGCGTGTCATGGTACGGAGCGCTTCATGACGCGCTGCAAACTGTAGAGGGCTTCGAGAGCCTCGCGTGGGCTGAGGGTGTCTGGATCAATTTGGCTCAGAGCCGCTTCAAGGGCAGAAGGGCCGGTGTGTACTGCTTCGGGGGGCGGGGCAAACAAATCCACTTGAACGCGATTCTCATTGGCACCTGCTTCAAGGGCTGAGAGTGTGTGGCGTGCATGGTTAAGAACCCCCGTTGGCATGCCCGCCAGCTTGGCCACTTGAACACCATAACTCTTGCTGGCTGGGCCCGCTTGAAGCTCATGCAAGAACACAATGTCGTTGCCCGATTCTGTGGCGCCGACGTGCATGTTCAAGGCACTATGGTGTGTGGCCGGAAACTCTGTGAGCTCGAAATAGTGAGTTGCAAACAAGGTGAAGGCTTGTGTTTTGTCGTGCAGGTGCGAGGCAATGCCGCTGGCCAAGGCCAAGCCGTCAAAGGTGGAGGTGCCGCGGCCAATTTCGTCCATGAGTACCAAGGAGTATGGCGTGGCACTGTGCAAAATTTGAGCGGCTTCAGTCATCTCTAGCATGAAGGTTGATTGGGCATTGGCCAGGTCATCGGCGGCACCGATGCGCGTGTGAATGGCGTCAATGGGACCCAACCTGCAACTGCTGGCGGGCACATGACTGCCAATGCTGGCTAAAAGCACAATCAATGCCACCTGGCGCATGTAAGTTGACTTGCCGCCCATGTTGGGGCCGGTGATGATTTGCAAGCGTTGCTTGCTGTGCATCAGGCAATCGTTGGCAATGAAACTACCGCCAGAGGTTTCGGCCAGGCGCGCTTCTACCACGGGGTGACGACCTTGCCTGATTTCTATGCAGGGCTCTTTGGCAAATTGCGGTGCGCACCAATTGAGTGTGGTGGCACGTTCGGCGAGGGTGCACAGTGCATCCAATTGCGCCATGGCTTGCGCCAACTTGGTGAGCACTTGAATATGGTTTTGCAATTGGTCAAGCAAAAGCTCGTACAAATATTTTTCACGCGCCAATGCACGCTCTTGTGCCGACAAGGCTTTGTCCTCGAACGCTTTGAGCTCGGGTGTGATGAAACGCTCTGCGTTTTTCAAAGTTTGCCGGCGTCGGTAGTCGTCTGGCACTTTGTCTATTTGACCTTGCGTCACTTCGATGTAAAAGCCATGCACCTTGTTGAATTGGACACGCAAATTTGCAATGCCCGTGCGTGCTTTTTCACGGGTTTCCAATTCGAGCAGAAAGTCGTCGCAATTGGTTTGAATGGCGCGAAGTTCGTCCAACTCTGCATCTAAGCCATGGGCCATGACACCGCCATCGCGAATCAAATTGGCAGGCTCTTCTAAAAGTGCTTGCTGCAAAATTTCTGTGAGGCCAGCAGGAGGCTGCAAATCGAAATGGATGTCATGCAACAACTTGGTCGGCGACAAGTGACCCAAGGTTTCTTGCAAGTGCAGCGCCAAATTGGCCGAGCGGAGAAGTGCATTTTTAAGCGCCACCAGTTCACGCGGGCGCACTTGTCTGAGCGCAATGCGCGCAGTGATGCGCTCGACGTCACTGGCGCCTTTGAGTTGTTCTCTTAAGCGCGACCATATGGCAATACCGCTTTGTGCGGCTGCACTGTTGTCATTCAACTGATCGATGGCGGCCAATCGTTCCACGGCAACTTGACGATCTCGGGGGGGATTCAAAAGCCATTGTTTGAGTTGCCGGCTGCCCATGCCTGTCATGCAGCTGTCGAGCAAAGAGAACAACGTGGGCGAGTCTTCGCCACGCAATGTTTGTGTCAGCTCTAGATTGCGTCGTGTTGTGCTTGGCAAGTCAATGAGGTCGTTGGCCTTTTGCACCTTGAGCTGCGATACATGCGGCAGTGCTCTGCCTTGGGTGTGTTCTGCGTAAGTTAGCAAGGCGCCGGCAGCTGCATGCGCATGCCCCAGCTTGTCGGCATCCCAGGCAGCCAAGCTGGCCACATTGAGTTGTTTGATGAGCTTGCTGTAGCCCAAGCCTGCTTCGTATTGAAAATTGGGGCGCAAAGTGAGCGACAGCGGAAGGCCGCGTTGACCCAGGCGCATGGCCTGAAGTTGCTGTTCCCATTTGGGTGTGATGCTGGCACTGACCAACAACTCGCTGGGCGAAATGCGCTCTAGCCAATCGGCCAATTCATCGTGCGCGCATTCAGCCAAATGCAAAACGCCCTGTGTGACGCTAAGCCAGGCCAAGCCACATGCATTGCGCGGGGCAATGTGCAGTGACAACAAAATGGCTTCACTTTTGTCAGACAACAATTCAGTGTCGGTAAGCGTGCCAGGGGTGACGACCCTCACGACTTTGCGTTCGACGGGCCCTTTGCTGGTGGCCACATCGCCCACTTGCTCGCAGATGGCCACTGATTCGCCCAGCTTGATGAGCTTGGCCAGATAGTTTTCAACGGAATGAAACGGCACACCTGCCATGGCGATGGGTTTGCCAGCGGTTTGACCACGGTGGGTGAGGGTGATGTCCATAAGACCAGCCGCACGCTCGGCGTCTTCAAAGAACATTTCGTAAAAGTCACCCATCCGGTAAAAAACCAGGGTGTCAGGAAACTCCGCCTTGATGCGCAGATACTGCTGCATCATGGGCGTGTGGGCACTCAGGTCGAGCGCGTCAGTCATGGCTTAGAAGGGGCTGTCCGTTGCGTCTGGATCGGCTTTTTTTGCTTCTGCATCTTTGGCATCGGCAGCGCGCACAGACGCTTTCTCACCAGCACTGGCAAATTTGCTGTACTTGCTAAGAATGGGCACCAGTTGACCGTAAATTTTGGGTGTGCCAGCCAAGCATTCTTTTTGTTCCAAGAAATCTGCTTCGCCTGTGAAGTTGCCCACCAAGCCGCCTGCTTCTGTGACCAGCAACGCACCCGCTGCCACATCCCATGGCTGTAAACCTGTTTCAAAGAATGCATCGGTGAAACCTGCCGCAACATAGGCCAAGTCCAAAGCAGCGGCGCCTGGACGGCGCAGGCCCGCCGTGCGTTGCATCACGTCGCCCATCATGCGCAAGTACTGGTTGAAGTTGTCGCCTGGGCGGAATGGAAAGCCTGTGGAAATAAGGCACTCGTGCATTTGGGTGCGTTTGCTGGTGCGCAAACGGCGGTCGTTCATGTAAGCGCCTCGACCTTTGGTGGCAGTGAACAAATCGTTGCGTGAGGGGTCGTACACCACGGCTTGTTCAACTTTGCCATTGACGGCCAGTGCAATGCTGACGCAATAAACAGGGAAGCCATGGATGAAGTTGGTGGTGCCATCGAGCGGGTCGATGATCCACACATGATCTGCGTCGGGGTTGCCGTGGGTTTTGCCAGACTCTTCTGCCAAGATGCCGTGGTGGGGGTAGGCGGTGAGCAGGGTTTCGATGATGGCGTTTTCGCTGGCCAAGTCGACTTCGGTCACAAAGTCATTGACCTGTTTTTGCGAAATTCGAACAGCCTCCACGTCCAAGGCGGCGCGGTTGATGATGGCGCCTGCGGCGCGAGCAGCCTTGACGGCTACGTTGAGCATGGGGTGGAGATTGGTCGACATGAATTTTTAAGAACAAAACAGAGGTCCTCTGTGCGATGACAGAGGCGAATGGCGCATTTTCCCATGAAATTGGCTGATCGGCAGGGCTTGGCGGCCCAATTTGGACATTTTGAGGCGGTCGGAACTGGGACAATGTCGCTTATGCGAACCCGATTTATCTTGATTGAAACCAGCCACCCCGGCAACGTGGGCGCGGCGGCCCGTGCTTTGAAAGTGATGGGCTTTGACGAAATGGTGCTGGTGGCACCTCGTTATACCAATGTGCTACGCAAGGAAGAAACCATTCAAAGGGCCAGTGGTGCCAACGATGTGCTCGACAAAACGCGCATTGTGGACACCTTGGAAGAGGCACTTGATGGCATTTCGCACTTGTGCGCCACAGCCATGACGCCACGAGATTTTGGGCCGCCCACGCGATCGCCCAGAGAGCACTTTGAGTCGCTGCTGGGGCGATCTCAAGCCCACTCTGCCACCGACGCCTCGAACACGAACGAGTCCATTTCTTCCATTGGTTTCTTATTTGGCTCCGAACGCTTCGGCATGAAAAACGAGGACGTCTACAAATGCCATGTGGCCTTGTCGATTCCGACCAATCCGCAATTTGGTTCCTTGAATTTGGCGGCAGCCTTGCAACTGGTGGCCTATGAATGGCGCTTGGCATTGGGCGGTTTTCCGGTAGCTTCCCCAGTGGCTGAATCTTCTTTGGCGGATGCCGAACAGGTCGCGGGCATGTTGGGACACTTTGAGAAAGCCTTGGTCGAGATTGGTTTTCTGGACCCTGCAGCACCCAAAAAGCTCATGCCGCGCTTGAATCAACTTTTTAACCGTGCCAATTTAACGCCCGAAGAAATCCATATTCTGCGAGGTGTTGCTAAGGCCATGATCGAAACGGCGCAGGCAAAACGCTAGACTCAGCATATTCCAAAGAAGCTTATGTTTGCACGTTTACATTCCGACATCCAATGCATCCTCGACCGTGATCCTGCTGCGCGCAGTGCATGGGAGGTACTGACGTGTTACCCCGGTTTGCACGCAGTGGTTTTGCATCGTTGGGCCAACGCGTGCTGGCGCGCGGGCTTCAAGTGGTTAGGTCGGTTTATTTCTAACTTTTCACGCTGGATTACCGGCATTGAAATTCACCCTGGTGCTACTTTGGGTGAGCGCGTTTTCTTTGATCACGGCATGGGCATTGTGATTGGTGAAACAGCTGAAATTGGCGATGGTTGCACCATCTATCACGGCGTCACCTTAGGGGGAACCTCTTTGTACAAAGGTGCCAAGCGCCACCCCACCTTGGGCAAAGATGTGGTGGTGGGCGCGGGTGCAAAAGTGCTGGGTGGGTTTACCGTAGGCGATGGCGCCAAAGTGGGCTCCAACGCCGTGGTAACCAAGCCGGTACCAGCCGGCGCCACCGCTGTGGGCAATCCTGCCCGCATCATTCAAGAAGACCAAGATGTGCAACGAGAAGCCGTCGCGTCCAAGATGGGCTTTTCTGCATATGGGGTGACGCAAAATGACGACCCCTTGTCACAAGCCATGCGCGGTTTGATTGACAACGCTGCCAGCCAAGAGCATCAAATTGCCATGCTTTGGCAAGCCTTAGAAAAGATGAACGCCAACCAAGGCAACACAGAGGGCATTCAAATGCCTGGCGATGCGGCCAAACATCAAACCTTTGAAGCTGAAAAACTGAATCAGTTGGTTGGCAAATAACGCCTGTTCAATGCGCTTCGGAAATAGTCAAGCGCTGATGGTGAGCCGATTAAGCTTTGGGTGTTCGAATGGCCGTCTTGGGTCTGAAGGCTTTGCAGACTTCGTCATTGGTTTCAAGGTAGGGGCCGCCGATCAAATCAATGCAATAAGGCACAGCCGCAAAAATGCCGTGCACCACGCTTTGGCCTTGGCTGTCTTTCAAGCCTTCTAAGGTTTCGGCAATGGACTTGGGTTGACCGGGCAAGTTGATGATCAAACTTTGTCCGCGAATCACAGCCACTTGTCGCGACAAAATGGCTGTGGGCACAAACTTCAAACTGATTTGACGCATCTGCTCACCAAAGCCTGGCATCTCTTTATCGGCAATGGCCAGTGTGGCTTCGGGCGTGACATCGCGAATGGCGGGGCCTGTGCCACCTGTGGTGAGCACCAAACTGCAACCAGCATCGACCAACTCGACCAGCGTGTCGCTAATGCGCTCTTTTTCATCGGGGATGAGTCGAGCTTCAAATTGAAGAGGGTTTTTTAAAGCAAGTGTGAGCCATGCTTGCAGTGCGGGCAGGCCCTTGTCTTCATAGACGCCCGTGCTGGCGCGGTCACTGATCGAAACGATGCCAATTTTGACGGGGTCGTGAAGCGTAGACATGGTGCAGTTGCTTGAGTGATGTTGATTTTGATTTGTGGGTCAATCAGTTGTCGTCGTCTTGGTCTGTAGCGTCGTCGGTTTGAACTTCTGCATGGCTCATTTCGGCGCGCACCAATTGAAAAATTTCACGGTAGGCGCGGCTTTGACGGGGCGCCAAACCTTGTGAAACAGTGGCTGCCGACGCCGCGGGCGCATCTTTGCGAGCTTGCCGAATAAGTGCACGCAATTGTTGGCTGTCGGTGCCAGGAAAGCTTTGCAGCCATTCACCGCATGCATCGTCGTCTTTGATAAGTCGGTCACGCCATTGCTCGGCCAAATGAAGTTGCAAAGTTTCTTGTGCCGAACCCTGGCTTTGCTCAAGCAGGGCAGCACGCACGCCCTCTACGGCATCTTCGTCTAATTTGCGCATGAGCTTGCCAATGAACTGCATTTGACGGCGTTTGCCTTCAAAATTGGTGATGCGTTTTGCTTCTGCCACGGCCTCCACCAGTTTTTCTGGCAAGTCCACTTTGGCCATCAAGTCGGCCCGCAAAGTGAGCAAGTTTTCGCCCAGCTTTTGCAGCTCGTCACTTTCCCGCTTCAACTCTGTGCGGCTAGGCTCATCGGTGCCGCCTTTGAGTTCGCGTTTGAGCTCAAGGTCTAACTCGCTGCCTTCGGCAACAAATTGACCTTGAACGAAATAACCTTTTTTGAATTTACGGGACATGTGAGCGCTGAAGCCTTTGTACGGGACGGCAAGTATCATAGCCGTCACTTAGAATTTTAATGAATTGACCGTTTTGAAGAATCCGACCCCCATGACGAAAAAAACCAAGGCATCCACCCAAGCATTGAACGCACAGGCAAATGACGGTTTCAGCTACAGCCGAGACTATTTCGAGGGATTGGTTGATTCTGCCCTGAAACACGCCAAAAAGATCGGCGCTACCGATGCTGGTGCAGAAGCTTCTGAAGGTTGCGGCCTCAGTGTCAGTGTGCGCAAGGGGGAACTGGAGACGGTTGAGCGCAATCGCGACAAGTCTTTGGGCGTCACTGTCTATGTGGGTCATCGCCGTGGTAATGCCAGCACGTCTGACTTTTCTGAGGCGGCCATCCAGCAAACGGTGCAGGCGGCCTTTGACATTGCTCGGTTTACAGCCGAAGACCCCACAGCTGGTTTGCCCGATGAAGAAGACATTGCCATAGAGCAGCCTGAGTTGGATTTGTTCCATCCTTGGGCCATCAACAGCGAAGAGGCGGTCAAACTGGCTTTAGCCTGTGAAGCTGCCGCCTTGAAAACCAGCCGCAGAGTTACCAACAGCGAAGGTGCTGGCGTTTCAGCGCAGCAAAGTCATTTTTTCAGTGCGCACACCCATGGCTTCAGGGGCGGCTATGCCAGCTCTAGGCACAGCATGTCAGTGGCGCCCATTGCGTCCTTGCCTGGCAAAAACGCTGAGATGCAGCGCGATGCTTGGTACACATCCATGCGTGCGGCCGATCAAATGGCGTCGCCAGAAGCGGTAGGCCGTTATGCCGCAGAGCGGGCCCTAAGCCGTCTTGGTAGCCGCAAAATTCCAACGATTGAATGTCCTGTATTGTTCGAGTCGCCCGTGGCAGCGGGCCTTTTGGGTGGTTTTGTACAAGCCGTCAGTGGCGGTTCTTTGTATCGCAAAACCAGCTTCTTGGTGGACTCGATGGGCAAGCAAGTATTTCCAAAGCACATTGACATTTTGGAAGACCCCCATGTGTTGCGCGGCAAAGGCAGCTCGCCCTTTGACGATGAAGGTGTGCGCGGCTTGAAGCGCAAAGTGGTGGCCGGAGGTCGTGTTGAAGGGTACTTCTTGAGTAGCTACTCTGCGCGCAAGTTGGGCATGAAAACCACCGGCAATGCAGGTGGCTCGCACAATTTGGTGCTGTCATCTAAACTGACGCGTTCCTCTGATGATTTAAAAGCCATGCTCCAAAAATTGGGCACTGGATTGTTTGTCATTGAGTTGATGGGTCAGGGCGTGAACTACGTCACAGGCGACTATTCACGTGGCGCTTCGGGCTTCTGGGTAGAGAATGGCGAGATTGCTTTTCCCGTGCACGAAATTACCATTGCAGGCAATTTAAAAACCATGTTCAAAGGCATTGAAGCCGTCGGTGCCGATGCCTACAACTACGGTGCCAAAACCATTGGCTCCGTGCTGATCAATCGCATGAAGGTTGCGGGCAGTTAATGCTGGCACCTGAATTGTTGGCGGCCATGGCCTCTGGCTGTTGGGCCGTGGGAGCTTTGTTTTCGGCTGGTGCGTCTACTACGATGGGCGCGTTTGCATTCACGCGCTGGCGCTTGTTTTTTGCCATGTGCATGCTGTGGTTAGCGGCTTTGTATGTGGGGCGCTGGTCTGAACTCACTCTTCAAAGCATTGCTTGGTTGTCTGTTTCTAGTTGGATAGGTATCCTCATCGGAGACACAGCCTTGTTTGTGTGCATGAACCGACTTGGGCCTCGCAGATCGGGTGTGCTATTTGCCACGCATGCGCTTTTCTCTGCACTGTTCGCATGGTTGTTTTTGGGTGAAACCCTTTGGGGCATGACGCTGATGGGCAGTGGGGTATTGGTGTCTGGCGTGATGGTGGCCATTGTGTGGGGCCGTCGTGAAGAAGAGACGCATTCTTGGGAAAACACCCAAGGCACCCTGTTGATGGGAGTTGCCATGGGTTTGCTGGCCGCTTTGGGGCAGGCTGTTGCAACACTCATGATCAAGCCCTTGATGAGCACCGGCATAGACGCGGTCTCGGCTTCTGCCGTCAGAGCCACGGCCAGTTTTTTGGCGCATTTGCTGTTGCTTTGGGCCGGTTTGAGCGTGTCGAAATTGGTCAGCCCCTTGAGTTGGAAAACCTTGCTGAACACTGCGCTGAGTGCCGCGGTGTCTATGGTGATTGGCATGACCTTGATTTTGCAAGCCTTGAAAACAGGTCAAGCCAATTTGGTCGCCATCTTCTCGTCCATCGCGCCTGTGCTGTTACTTCCCTTGCTATGGGCTGTCTATCGCAGAAAACCCGCCGCTGGCGCCTGGTGGGGCGGCGCCATGACCGTGGTCGGCAGCGCCATGATCATGAGCTCGAAGATTTAATTAAATGCTTAGCCGGCGAGGGCGGCTTTGACGGCGGCGGAGACTTGGCCCATGTCGGCTTTGCCGGCCAACTGGGTTTTGACGGCGCCCATCACTTTGCCCATGTCGCCGGGGCCCTTGGCGCCCAAGGAGGCCACGATGGCTTGGACAGCAGCAGTGACTTCTTCGGCAGACATACGGGCGGGCAAGTAGGCTTGCAACACCACCATCTCGGCTTGTTCAATGTCAACCAAATCTTGGCGAGCTGCTTGCTCAAACGCCGCAATAGAGTCTTTGCGCTGCTTGACCAACTTGTCAACAATGGCAATCACTGCTGCATCGTCCAACACCACACGCTCATCCACTTCTTTTTGCTTCATGGCTGACAGCAACAATCGAATGGTGCCCAAGCGCGCCGTGTCTTTGGCGCGCATGGCTGTTTTCATGTCTTCGGTGATTTGGTCTTTGAGGCTCATGGTGACTCCTGAAGGGTAGGCTGCTGGTAGCGCCAACGATGCTTAAAAAAAAACCCGCTTGAGCGTCCTCCAGCGGGCTTGCTTGGTCCTCATGATGCATGAGGACTTCGCGATTTCAAAGCCTGATTAAAAGCTTTGAATGAAGCGATGTACTTAGTACAGCTTCTTGGGCAATTGCATGCTGCGCACGCGCTTGTAGTGGCGCTTGACGGCTGCCGCTTTTTTGCGCTTACGTTCTGTGGTGGGTTTTTCATAAAACTCACGGGCACGCAAGTCGGTCAACAGACCGAGTTTTTCAATGGTGCGCTTGAAGCGGCGAAGTGCTACGTCAAACGGCTCGTTTTCTTTCACGCGAATGGTGGTCATGGATTTCAGTGTTTCCAAATTATGCCGACTGACATTGAGAGGGAAGATCGAGCCCTTACAAGCAGTTTCGGCGGGGTCCCCGTCACGAACTAGTATTTGGCAGACGGAGGATTGCCAGCAAAGCCTGAGATTATAGCCCTAAGTTCTGAGCCCCAAAAGGCAAACTAAGCGGCAATTTCGTGTTTTTGTTTCAAGGCATGGGCGCAGGCAAAGGCGCTGGCCCAAGCCCATTGGAAGTTGTAGCCACCCAGCCAGCCCGTCACATCCACCACTTCCCCAATGAAATAAAGGCCTGGCTGCTTCGATTCCATGGTTTGGGACGATAAATCGCGGGTGTCCACCCCTCCCAGAGTGACCTCGGCTTTTTTATAGCCTTCGCTGCCATTGGGCGTGAGGGGCCAATGGCTGAGTTTTTGGGCCAACTGCGTCAAAGCTTTGTCGCTGGCCTCGGCTACGGGGCGCTGCCATTGGCTGTCTTGGGCCACCCAGGCATCGGCCAATCGGTTGGGCACCCACGCACCAAGTTCGTTGGCAATGAGTTTTTTGGACCGGACCTTGGCTTGCATCAGCGAGCCTTCGATGTCTGCTTGGGGGGCCAAGTTCAAATGCAGGGGCTGTCCCTCGTGCCAATAGCTGGAAATTTGTAAAACCGCCGGGCCCGACAAACCCCGGTGCGTGAAAAGCAGGTCTTCGTCAAAACTCATGCGGTTTTTTTTTGCGCCAGTCTCGATGCTGACGGGTAAGGACAGGCCTGCCAAACTTGCATAAGGTGCCCACTCTTTGTCGTCAAAGGTGAGGGGGACCAAGCCTGGCCTTCTTGTGACCAATCGCAAGCCAAATTGTTGGGCGATGCGATAGCCAAAATCGGTAGCGCCAATTTTGGGGATGGACAAACCGCCAGTGGCAATCACCACGGCGCCGGCTTCAACAAGCCCTTGATCGGTTTGGAGATGATAGCCCTTGCCGGTTTGCGAAATGGCTTTCACGCCGCACCCTTGCCAGCGCAAGACGCCGCCTTTGTCGCACTCCTTCAAAAGCATTTGAATCAAGTCTTCTGCTGAGCGATCGCAAAATAACTGCCCTTTGTGCTTTTCGTGAAAAGGGATGTCATAAGACTGCATCAAGTCAATGAAGTCTTGCGCGGTGTAGCGAGACAAAGCGCTTCGGCAGAAGTGGGGGTTCTCGCTTAAGAAATGTTTGGGGGGCGCACTGGCATCGATGAGTCGGTTGGTGAAGTTGCACCTGCCGCCACCAGAAATGCGTATTTTTTCAGCCACTTTGGGGCTGTGATCAATGAGTAGCACAGACAAACCCAACTGGCCGGCCACGCCCGCACAAAAAAGGCCGGCAGCCCCGGCACCCACAATCACCACATCACATGTTTGCATGCAGTGGGAGTGTAGGGGCAGTTTGCTGATTTTGATCTGCTTGGAAAATTTGAGCGCAAGCTTGGACCACGTCGCCCACCACCAAGATGCTGGGGCTTTTGAGGCCTGTTTTTTGGAGAGTAAGGGCTAGGCTGCCTAGCTGCGTCAGGGCTTGGCGCTGGTGTGGCAAAGAAGCGTTTTCGATGATGGCCACAGGTGTGCCTTCAGGCAATCCCGTCAGTAACTCGTTTTGAATATGTTCAGCGCCACTCACGCCCATGTAAATGACCAGTGTCAGTTTGGCATCACGCGCCGTGGCGGCCAATTGACGCCAGTCGGTGCCGTTGTCACCAGGCTTGGCATGGCCCGTGACAAACACAACACCATGCGCGTGTTCACGATGAGTGAGAGGCGCGCCTAGGCTGGTGATGGCCGCCAGTCCAGATGTGATGCCGTTGATGATGTTGACTTCGATGCCAACTTTGCGCAGGTGCTCAACTTCTTCGCCACCTCGGCCAAAAATGAAGGGATCGCCGCCTTTTAAACGCACCACGGTTTCACCTTCGTGAACCGCATTGATCATGAGTTTTTCAATGAAGGCTTGCGGTGTACTTTTGCAACCGCCGCGTTTGCCTACATTGACAATCCGCGCAGAGGCGGACGCATGCGTTAAAACTTCTTCGTTGACCAAATCGTCAACGAACAAGACGGTAGCAGCTTGAATGGCCTTTACGGCTTTGACTGTGAGTAGTTCAGGGTCGCCTGGGCCTGCGCCAACCAAAGTGCAAGTACCTAGACTTTTGCAAGATGCGTTGGTGAATGAAGAATCGTTGTGGCTCATAGTGATTTCAAGGCTTGCAAAATGTGCTGCACTTGAAGTGCAATGGGTGCGGGAACTGCGCGCTGTTGGTTCAAAACTTCCTGAATGAATGTGGCGGTGGCTTCTGCACTGGCTGCAGGCAAGTCGGGTATGATTTGCAATGCACCAGCTTGTGCAATTTGAACAGTCTGCGCAGAGCCATTGTTGAAAAAATCCATTTGAGGCGCACGGCGCGGATCTGCCACAGGTTCGCCCTCTGTGCCTCGCAGCAAGAATGCGTTGGTCTGTGTCAGCTGAAAGGTTTGCGCCATCGAAAGAGCGTATTCGGGATGCGTGTAACTGCTGACGATCAAAGCGGGGCCTTGGCAAGGGTTCATGAGTTTGACCAAGCTGTGGGCTGGGTTACGCAAATTCACCACGCGTCGCACATCGAGAAGATTTTTAAGGGCCGGGCTTAAAACTTCGGTGGCAATCAAATTTAAGCCGTCATGCGCATCCGCTGCGTGGGCCATGGACTTGTGACCCATGGCTTCAAATACTTCGAAGGATGTGGTGCGACTGCTTTCAGTGGGCGTGCCGTGCACGCAAACGCGAACACCTTGTTGCACGAGTAGCAAAGCGAGCAAAGGGGCCAAAGCCGGTAACTTTCGTGCACCGTTGTAGCAAGGGATCACCACGGTTGCTTTCGATTGGAGGTTGGGCAGGGTGTTCAACCGGGCATGGGCTGCATCCAAAAAGCCGGCCATTTCTTCGGACGTTTCACCTTTGATGCGCATCGCCAAACAGAAGGCGCCGATTTCAAGATCAGTCACCTTTTGGTCTAAAACTTGGCCTAGTAAATCTGCCGCTTGTTCGCGAGTAAGCGAACGCGCGCCATCTTTACCGCGGCCTATTTCTTTGATGTAGTGTCCAATGCCCATGTGCGTATTGTCGCAAAGCTTAGATAACTGTTGGCTATAAGGTCAATGAAGGCAGGGCTGGATTTTTCAGCCCAACTTCCTTGCTAGCCATTATTCGCCTCAATTGCGGGACGCAAGAGCCGCATTGGGTGCCGCACTTTAGGTTAGTTTTGAGACCTTCTAGCTGCAAATCTGCGCTACCTGGGTTTGCTTGCAGCCATGCTTCAATGGCCACATCTTTCACACCTAAACACGTGCAGATGGTTTGTCCAACTGCCTTTATTGCCACAGGCGGTTTTTGACCCGTCATGAGCAAGCGGCGGCCATAGCTTTCAGTGCTTTGTTGGGTTTGAAGCAGTGTTTTCAGCCAAGCTTCGGCCGATGTGTCGCCCGCCATCACGAAAGCTTCCATCTGGGGAAACGCCTTACTTCTGTCCAGTTTGATGCTTCGGAGATGACTGCGCTTGGGGTCGACGTAGCGAAGTCCTGATTGGGTGTCCAGTCGTAACAAAGATTCGATGGCGTTGACAAGGCGCATGTCCGGGGCTTCAGAACTGGCCGCCCTGAAAAGGATGCCTTGGCGTGCTGCTTTCGCACTATCTTCTGCAAAAGGAACACAACTTGCAAACTCAAACTTGACCATCAGTTCTCTGAGAGATTGCAAAATGGTCAGTGATTGATCACAAGGCAGCCAAGCCATGGCCAGCAACTTCCACTGCAACTCGGCCTTGAGAATTTTGACAGCTGCATGCTTGAGTTCAGGTTGCTTTGAAGTAGGGCAATACGCTGATGTCGTGATGGCGTTGACGCCGGCCAACGCCTTATTTTGATGGTCTCGCCCACTGATGAAATTGGGTCCCCAATGCATGGCCATAAAGGCTTGCTTGATACCCAATTCATCTGAAGATTGTGCTGGCGCCACAATCGATCCACGTTTGCTAGTAAGGTGAACCAAATCGCCATTTTCCAGACCCAATGACAGCATGTCTTGCGGATGAAGTTGAACCTTGGGTTCGGGGACGTGGCCAAACAATTTGGCAATGGTCCCTGTGCGGGTCATGCCATGCCATTGATCTCTAAGTCGGCCCGTGTTGAAAGAAAATGGAAAACGTGATTCGCAGGGTTCAGCCAATGGCACGTAATCTAGGGCGACAAATTTGGCTTTGCCATTGGCTGTTGGAAATTGACCGTTTTCGTACAAGCGTTGCCGTCCCGATTTGGCGCCTTCAGGCATAGGCCATTGTTCAGGCTGAATGTCCAATTGTGCGTAACTCAAACCAGTGATGTCCAGGTCTCTGCCGCGCGTGCTTTCGCGGTGTTCATTCCAAATGGCTTCAGGATTGGGATAAACAAAGTTCATCACTTGTGCGCGCTGCTTGAAAATGTCTTGTTGATTCAGATAAGCAGCCAAGTCCAACGCAATTTGCCAATCGTGGCGAGCCAGACCCGAGGGCGGTACAGCCGCTCTGACGCGGGTAATGCGACGCTCGCTGTTGGTGACAGTCCCTTCTTTTTCGCCCCAAGTGGTGGCGGGTAACAAAATGTCGGCAAAGGCACAAGTTTCTGCTGATGCGAAGGCCTCCTGCACAACCACCAATTCTGCGCGCTCCAAGGCTTTTCGCACCGTTCGTTGGTCGGGCATCGATTGCGCTGGGTTGGTGCATGCAATCCACAAAACTTTGATCTCACCGTCGGCAGCGGCTTGAAACATTTCGACAGCAGTCTTGCCAGGTTTTGAAGGAACGTCTTGAAGTCCCCAAAGGCTTGCTACTTCGGCGCGATGCACAGGATTCGAAAGGTCACGGTGTGCACTCAGTAAATTGGCCAGACCACCCACTTCGCGGCCGCCCATGGCATTGGGTTGGCCCGTCAAGGAAAATGGACCTGCGCCAGGTTTGCCAATGTGGCCCGTGGCCAAATGCAAATGCACCAGCGATGCATTTTTGGCGGTACCACTGCTGGACTGGTTCAAGCCTTGGCAATACATGCTCAATGTGGCTCGGGAGTTGGAAAACCATTCGGCGGCTTGATGTAACTGTTCTGGGGCTATGCCGCAGATGTCTTGCACCTTGTCTGGGGTGCACAGCATGACCTTTGTGACCAAGGCTTCAAAGTCATCGGTGTGGCGTTCGATGTAATTCGGATCGGTCCAGCCGTTCAATATCATGACTCTGAGCATGCCGTGAAACAGCATGACATCAGTGCCTGGTTTCAATGATAAATGCAAGTCAGCCGCGCTGGCAGTATCGGTTTTTCGAGGATCGGCAACGATGATTTTGAGTTCAGGATTTTTGGCACGTGCATCTTCAATGCGTCTGAACAAGATGGGATGTGCAAAGGCGGCATTGCTACCGGCAATGAAGAGGCAGTCGGTTGACGCAATGTCGTCATAACAAGCGGGTGGGGCATCTGCACCCAAAGTGATTTTGTACCCAGCCACCGCACTGCTCATGCACAGGCGTGAGTTGGTGTCAATGTTGTTGGTGCCAATCAGTCCTTTGACCAGCTTGTTGAAAACGTAATAATCCTCAGTGAGCAACTGACCCGACACATAAAACCCCACAGCATCAGGACCATGCTGAGCCACAACTTGCGTTATTTTTTGTGCTGCTTTTTCAATGGCAGTAGACCAATTGGTTTCTGAAAAAGATTCATGTCGTGCAGATCTCAACTGGGGTGTGACCAAGCGCGTTTGCTGTGCCACCCCCACTTCTGCCGACAAGTGCAATGTGGCGCCTTTGCTGCACAGTCTGCCAAAGTTTGCGGGATGCAACGGATCGCCCCGCACGCCTGTGATCTGACTTCCTTGTGACTCAATGATCACACCGCAACCTACGCCGCAGTAAGGGCAAGTCGATTGGGTTTCTCTCATCACTCGAACTTTTTAGGAGAAAGTTAAATTTGGACGCTTAGGCATCAATGCCTAGCGTATTGACTTCTTCAAAATCTAGGGCAACGTCACCATTCTCAACCTTGACAGAGAACTTGGTGGCACAACCCACATCCGGTGCTTGGGCCATGCCATCGACCAATTTGATTTGCCAGTTGTGCAGGGGGCAAGCCACACTTTCACCATAGACGATACCCTGACTTAAAGGGCCGCCCTTGTGTGGACATTTGTCTAACAAGGCAAACACCTTGTCACCCTGAGTCCTAAAAATTGCAATTTCAGGGCCTTGTTTTCTAGCAACGCGTCTTGCGCCCATGGCAGGGATGTCTTCTACCCTGCAAATGACTTTCCAGTTAGCCATGTTTGTTCCTACACGCTCAAGGCGTTAAATTGGCGTGTGTCCACACCGGCTTTGTCAAATTCAAACCAAGGATCGGGTTCGCCTTCTAGAGCGAATTGCAATTTGGCCCAAAGTGCTTTACGACCGGCCTCGTCTTCCAAGATTTTTTTCTTGACATAGTCCATGCCGACTCTTTTCACGTAGTGAACCGTGCGTTCCAAGTACCAGCCTTCTTCGCGGTAGAGTTGCATGAAAGCGCCGGTGTACTCCATCACTTCTTCAGATGTTTTGACCTTCGTAAAGAACTCGGCCACCTCTGTTTTGATACCGCCGTTACCAGCGATGTACATTTCCCAGCCACTGTCGACGCCAATGATGCCAACGTCTTTGATGCCGGCTTCTGCACAGTTGCGTGGACAACCCGATACTGCGAATTTCACTTTATGGGGTGCATACATGCGCCACATGGCGCGTTCTAAGTCTTTGCCCATCTGGGTACTGTCTTGGGTGCCCATACGGCACCATTCGCTGCCCACACAAGTTTTAACGGTGCGCAATGCTTTGGCATAGGCATGGCCTGAGGGCATGCCTATGTCTTTCCAAACATTCACCAGGTCTTCCTTTTTGACACCCAGCAAATCGATGCGTTGACCACCTGTGACCTTGACGGTGGGTATCTTGTATTTGTCAACCACGTCTGCAATGCGGCGCAATTCATCTGCGGTTGTTTCACCACCCCACATGCGAGGGATGACGCTGTAAGTGCCATCTTTTTGGATATTGGCGTGACTCCGCTCATTGATGTAACGGCTTTGCGTGTCGTCTTGCGCTTCTTTGGGCCAGCTGCTCAGGCGGTAATAATTGATAGCCGGTCTGCAAGTGGGGCAGCCATCTGCTGTGCGCCAATTCAAAAATTTAAAAACGGCTGATTGAGTGAGCAGTTTCTCGTCGCGAATAGCATCGCGCACCTCTTGGTGGCTGTGATCGGTACAGCCACACACCGCTTTTTTCTTTGGGGTAGCAGAGTAGTCGCCACCGGCTGTGAACATCAATATTTGTTCCACCAAACCTGTACAAGAGCCGCAGGATGCACTGGCTTTGGTTTGCTTGCGCACTTCGTCCAGTGTGAACAAACCTTTTTCTTGGATCGCTTTGCAGATGGCGCCTTTGGTCACACCATTGCAACCACATACCTCGGCATCGTTTGGCATGCTGGCAGCTTTGCTGTGACCTTCGTGACCCACATCACCAATATTAGATTCGCCAAACATGAGCTTGTCTCGAATATCGGCCACATTGCGGCCTTCGCGCAGCAATTTGAAATACCAACTGCCGTCGACCGTGTCGCCAAACAAGCATGCGCCCACCAATTGATCGTTGCGAATGACCAGTTTTTTGTAAACACCGTCATGTGGATCGCTCAGAATGATTTCTTCGGTGTCGTCTGCTAAACCTGGTGCAGCTGTGCCGTTGTTGCCCATGAAGTCACCTGCAGAGAACAAGTCGATGCCCGTTACCTTGAGTTTGGTGGAAGTGAGTGAGCCTGTATAACGACCAATGCCAATTTGTGCCAAATGCGTAGCCAATACTTTGCCTTGTTCAAACAAGGGCGCCACCAAACCGTAAGCAATACCGCGGTGGCTGGCGCATTCGCCAACAGCATAGATGCGGGGATCGGTGACGGTTTGTAAGGTATCACTGACCACAATGCCGCGATCACAATGCAGACGCATGCTTTCGGCCAGTGTGGTGTTAGGCCGGATGCCAACAGCCATGACCACCAGTTGCGCATTCACATGAGAGCCATCTTTGAAACAAACTGCGCTGACACGGCCGTCTGCATCCGCTTTGAGTTCTTGCGTTTGGGCGCGCATTAAAAATTTCATGCCACGTGCTTCAAGCGACTCTTGCAGCAATCCGCCTGCCACTTTGTCGAGTTGACGCTCCATTAGCCATTCGGCGCCATGCACCACCGTCACTTGCATGCCACGCTTCATGAGGCCATTGGCCGCCTCCAAGCCCAGTAATCCACCACCAATGACGACAGCCTCTTTGTATTGCTTGGCTGCATCAATCATGGCTTGAGTATCTGCAATGTCGCGATAAGCCAATACGCCTTTCAAGTCTTTACCTGGAATGGGCAACATGAAAGGGTTGGAGCCTGTGGCCAAAAGCAGGCGGTCGTAAGGTTTTACCACCTGGGTGCCATCTAAGTTTTGCGCATGAACTTCGCGTTTAACGCGGTCAACTTGCGTCACCGTCGTGCCCGTGTGCAATTCGATGCCATTTTCCTGATACCAGGTTAGCGGGTTCAGAATAATTTCATCCAAAGTTTGTTCTCCCGCCAAAACGGGGGACAGCAAAATCCGGTTGTAATTGGGATGGATTTCACTGCCAAATACAGTGATGTCAAACAAGTCGGGGGCAAGTTTGAGCAGCTCTTCTAAAGTGCGGACACCCGCCATGCCATTGCCCACCATGACCAATTTCATTTTGTTCATGCTTTCTCCACGTGTGCTTGTCTTGTATAGAGGAAGTCGATCACTGCTTTGCGATAACCCAAATAGCGAGGGTCATCAGCCAACATGACCCTTGAACGAGGCCGCGGCAAATCCACTAGCAACACTTCGCCAATGGTGGCTGCAGGACCGTTGGTCATCATGACAATTTTGTCGGACAACAACACGGCTTCGTCCACATCGTGGGTCACCATGACCACAGTACTTTGCGTATTGGCCACGATGGCCAGCAACTCATCTTGCAGTTTGGCGCGGGTTAATGCGTCCAAGGCGCCAAAGGGTTCATCCATTAGCAATACCTGCGGTTCCATGGCCAGTGCGCGTGCAATGCCTACGCGTTGCTTCATGCCGCCAGAGATTTCACCTGGACGTTTTTGTGCCGCATGGGTTAAGCCCACCATGTCCAAAGCGGCATCCGTTCTGGCTTTCAACTGGGCTGCATTCTCTTTGGTCTTGCCGTCTACTCGGCTGGTGTTCCCAAAAACGCGCTCTACGCCCAATAAAACATTTTCAAAGCAGGTGAGCCAAGGCAGCAGGGAGTGGTTTTGAAATACAACCGCACGTTCTGGTCCTGGTCCAGAAATTTCACGGTTAGCGCAAATTAGATTGCCCTTGGTGGGTGTTGTTAAGCCTGCAATTAAGTTCAGCAGGGTAGATTTTCCGCAACCTGAGTGACCAATCAATGCCACAAATTCGCCCTTGGCAACCGTCAGGTCAATGTCTCGCAAAGCAGGGAAATCACCCTTGGCTGTTTTGAAGGTTTGCGCAACACCTTGAATTTCTAGGTATTTGGAGGTGAGGTTGAGGTTCATGTGCGGACCTCTTCAAAGGTAAATGCAGTGGCCAATTTGATCAGCGCGTATTCAAGAATAAGTCCAACCAAACCAATGACAAAAATGGCGATGATGATGTTCTTGACGTTCAAGTTGTTCCATTCATCCCAGACCCAAAATCCAATGCCCACGCCACCCGTCAGCATCTCGGCTGCCACAATCACAAGCCAAGCTGTACCAACGGCCAAACGTACACCTGTGAGCATGTAGGGCAACACCGCAGGGAATAAAATTTTGGTCACAATCTTCCATTCAGACAGGTTCAGAACCCGCGCCACATTCATGTAGTCCTGAGGTACGCGCTGCACGCCCACTGCGGTGTTAATCACCATGGGCCAAATAGAGCAAATGAAGATGGTCCAAATGGCGGCAGGATTGGCGCCTTTGAAAACCAACAAACCAATGGGCAGCCATGCCAGTGGTGACACAGGCCGGAGCAGACTGATCAGAGGATTGAACATGTTCGACAGAAATTCAAAACGACCAATCATGAAGCCAAATGGAATGCCCACAATGGCGGCCAAACCAAAACCCATGGCCACACGCTTTAGAGAACTCAAGATGTTCCACCCTACACCCTGATCGTTGGGGCCATTGCTGTAGAAAGGGTCACTGAATACTTGAATGGCCTGAATCAAGGTTTCTTTGGGAGAAGGAAAGTTGTTGGTGCTACTGAACGAGACCAAGCCCCAAATGCCGACGAGAAATGCGAGACCTAAAATGGGCGGCAAGACGCGAAGCACGATGGTTTTGATGTTGAAGGAGGCCATTCAAAGTCCTTAAGCTTTAACTTTGAAACTGTCTGCGTATTTTTTGGGATCCTTGCCGTCCCACACTACACCGTCCATGAATTTGCTGCTACGCATTGCGTCTTTCGGTACGGGTGTTTTGCTGGCGGTGGCTGCTTGTTTGTAAATGTCGATGTGGTTAATTTGTTTAGCCACATTCAAGTAGTCAGGATGATCTTTCAGCAAGCCCCAGCGTTTGTGCTGTGTCAAGAACCACATGCCATCTGACAAATAGGGGAAGGTGGCGTTACCGTCGGCATAAAACTTCATGTGGTTTTTGTCGTCCCATGTTTTACCCAAGCCGTTTTGATAGCGACCCAAAATGCGTTGGTTGATGACATCTACGCTGGTGTTCACGTAAGCTTTGTCTGCAATGGTTTCAGCCATCTTCATTTTGTTTTGCAGACCGGCATCAATCCATTTGCCGGCTTCCAAAATAGCGGCGGTCACGGCGCGCGCTGTGTTGGGATATTTTTTTGCAAATTCTGCTGTTGTACCCAATACCTTCTCAGGGTGATCAGCCCAAATGTCTTGCGTGGTGGTGGCGGTGATGCCAATGCCATCTGCAATAGCGCGGTGGCCCCAGGGTTCGCCCACGCAATAGCCGTCCATGTTGCCAACACGCATGTTGGCCACCATTTGTGGTGGCGGTACGGTGATGACTTTGGCATCTTTCAAAGGGTTGACGCCTACACTGGCCAACCAGTAATAAAGCCACATGGCGTGAGTGCCTGTAGGAAAGGTTTGTGCAAAGGTGTACTCGCGTTTGTCGCTGGCCATCAGTTTTGCCAAGCTTGCGGCGTCCACTACGCCTTTGTCTGCCAATTTCTTGGACAAGGTGATCGCCTGACCGTTTTGATTCAATGTCATCAAAATGGCCATGTCTTTTTTCGGGCCTGAGGTACCTAAATGGACACCATAAATCAAGCCATACAACACGTGCGCAAAATCCAGTTCGCCATTGACCAACTTGTCGCGGACGCCGGCCCAACTGGCTTCCTTGGTGGGAATAATTTTGACGCCGTACTTTTTGTCGATGCCCAGTACCGAAGCCATCACCACGCTTGCGCAATCGGTCAAAGGAATGAACCCAATTTTGACTTCTTCTTTTTCGGGTTTGTCGGACCCTTGTGCATAAACAGCTGCGCGCAAAGCAGGGGCAATGGTGAGTGCACCGGCTGTCGCGGCTTGCAAGACGTTGCGACGGCTCATAGGGGTCTCCAAAATGTCAGTCATGGCAAAGCTCCTCAAACAAGTTAATGAATCGTTGAAATGACAAAGGCGTCCTCACCGCGTCCAATGTGATTGAACGGGTGGGGACGCCTTTGTCCTGAACTTTTAGGTTCTTGGTGACACCATCTGCAATTGCTGTGCCATGTGGAAAGGCTCACTTAAATTCAAGGGATTGCCCCAAGCTAGGGAATTGAGTGCTTTGCCATCCTCAAAATGCACCAAAGAAATGCACGTCATGGTGCGTGCTTGGTGCTCAACATTCAAGTCAGCAGGTCGGCCATGTCCAACATTCTTTGGGCTACCTCACCCAATTTGAGGCCTTTGTCCATGGCCACCTTTCTCAATTTAGAGAAAGCTTCATCTTCAGTGAGCCCTTGCCTTTTCATCAGCAAGGCTTTGGCCCTGTCAAGGGTGGTTCGGTCTTGCAGGTCGCTTCTGGCTTGGTCACGCTCGGTTCTTAAGCGTTCCTCGTATTCAAAGCGGGCCATGGCCACATCCAAGATGGGTTTGATCCTTGAGCTGGCCAACCCGTCCACAATGTAGGCTGAAACGCCCACAGCCACGGCGTCTTTGACGTGGCTGGTGTCGTTGTCGTCAGTGAACATCACGATGGGCCGGCGAGCATCCCTGGTCGCAAATACGACGTGTTCTAGTGCATCGCGGGCCTCGGACTCGGCGTCCACAATGATCAAGTCTGGTTGGAGTTGATGAATGCGATCGGACAAAAAGACATCGCCTGGAAGAGTGGCAATCAAATTAAAGCCGTTTTCTAAAAGTCCAATTCTCAAGGCTCTTGATCTTGCGGCTTGTGATTTGGCATGTTCATCATCTGGATCGGAGATGACCAAGTCAGGCGCCACCACCACGATGCGGAGCGCTTCTGGGGCTTTGCTTTTTGTTGACTTTGGCGAGCGCATTCTGATAAAGCTCAATGTGAATGTATTTTTTCACTGCAATTTGCGGGCCACGTTAAATTGAGTGGATTCAAAAATCAAGGGCGGTTCGCATAAACTCTGACCCTATGATTTTTCTTGGAATTGAGTCTTCGTGCGATGAAACTGGCGTGGCTTTGGTACAAACCCAAGCGACAGGGGCGCCGCGTTTGCTCTCCCACGCGCTGTTCAGTCAAATTGACATGCACCAGGCTTATGGCGGCGTAGTGCCTGAGTTGGCCAGTCGTGATCACATCAAGCGGGTGATCCCTTTAACGCGTGAGGTCTTGAAAAATGCCCAAATTGATTTAAACCAAGTGGATGTGGTGGCCTATACGCGCGGCCCAGGCCTGGCCGGCGCTTTGCTGGTGGGGGCAGGTGTTGGCTGTGCCTTAGGGGCAGCTCTGAACAAACCCGTATTAGGCGTTCATCATTTGGAAGGCCACTTACTCTCGCCATTTTTAAGTGACGATCCTCCCAAGTTTCCGTTTGTGGCTTTGCTGGTTTCGGGTGGCCACACGCAACTGATGCGTGTAGAGGCTGTTGGCGCTTACGAAATTTTGGGTGAGACAGTCGACGATGCCGCTGGTGAGGCTTTTGACAAATCGGCCAAGCTGATGGGACTGGGTTACCCTGGTGGACCTGCTTTGTCCAAGTGTGCTGAAGCTGGAAATCCTTTGGCGTTCAAATTGCCGCGACCTTTGTTGCACAGCGGAGATTTGGATTTTTCGTTTGCCGGCTTGAAGACATCGGTACTGACGCAGGCCAACAAGTTGGGTGATAGCTTGCACGACACCACCACGACACACAAAGCAGACTTGGCGGCATCCACCGAAGCGGCCATTGTTGAGGTGCTGTTGAAGAAGTCAATGTCTGCGCTTAAATTGACGGGCATGCGTCGCTTGGTGGTAGCTGGTGGCGTAGGCGCAAATCGCTTGCTTAGAAAACAACTCAATCAAGCATGTGACAAAGAAGGCATTCGAGTCCATTACCCAGAGCTGCATCTGTGCACAGATAACGGCGCCATGATTGCCATGGCAGCAGCCATGCGCGTGCAAGCAGGGCAGCAAGCGCCGCAATTTGATTACGGATTTGACGTGAAGCCACGATGGCCACTGTCACACATTCTGGTTGCCAGCCATTAAATTTTCTTGAGGAAGTTATTTTGATTCAAACGATTCGATTCGTGATGCGAAGCTTTGTTTGCTTCGCGCTCTGTTCCTGTTTGTTGGCACAAGCCCAGAAGGGCCCCATTCAGTTGGCCATGATCGAAGGCATGAGTGGCCCTTTTGCCAATACAGGCGAAGCGGTCCTGCGCAATTTGGTGTGGGCTGTGGAGCGTGTCAATGCACGTGGCGGCGTGGCTACAGCGGATGGCAAGAGGCTTCTTGTTTTGAACCGCTACGACAGCAAAGGACAAAACGAAGAGGCATTGACATCACTGCGAGCTGCCATTGATGCTGGGGCGCAATATGTGTTTCAGGGCAACTCTTCGGCCAATGCAGCTGTGCTGATGGATGCCATTCAAAAGCACAACGAGCGTGAGCCCAACAAACGTGTGTTGTTTCTCAATTATTCAGCCGTTGACCCTGCACTGACGCAAGACAAATGCAACTTTTGGCATTTCAGATTTGATGCGCATGCCGACATGCGCATGACTGCCTTGATGCAAGTCTTGAAGCAAGACAACAAGTTGAAGTCGGTTTATTTGATTGGCCAAGACTACAGTTTTGGCCAAGCTGTCCTGCGCGAAGCTAAACAACAATTGGCCAGCTTACGACCCGACATTCAGATCTCGGGTGACGAACTGCATCCCATGGGTCGCGTTAAAGACTTCTTGCCGTATGCCTCCAAAATCAAGGCCTCGGGTGCACAAGCAGTGATCACAGGGAATTGGGGCAACGACCTGACGCTGTTGGTGAAAGCTGCCAAAGAGGTGGGGTTTGATGGCAAGTTTTACACTTTTTATGGCAACGCTTTGGGAGCGCCTGCTGCCATGGGCGATGCCGGTGTGGGCAAAGTGCTGGCAGTGGCTGAATGGATGCCCAATGTGGCGGGGGCAGAGAGTGTGAAGTTTTATCAAGCCTTCAAGCAACGCTTTGACAAACCTTCAGAAGATTATGTGCATCTCAGAATGCAATTGATGATGGAGGCATTGGTTCAAGCCATCGAAAGAGCTGGAAGTTCCGAGCCCTTGGCAGTTGCTTTACAACTTGAAAAAGCCGAGGTCAGTATGGGTGGGCAGCGCGGCAAAATGCGCGCGCAAGACCATCAGTTCCAACAACCCTTGGTGGTGGGCATCATGGCCAAGCAGGGCGGGGCAGAGGTGCCCTTTGATGTGGAAGGATCTGGCTATGGTTTTAAAACGGTAAAACAATTTAAAGCCAATGAAGTGGAGATGCCGAGCAGCTGCAAAATGGTTCGGCCTGCTTCGTAATTGGATGCCATCATCCATGAAAAAAGCCCAGAAAATCTGGGCTTTTTTGTAAGTGCTTTAAGCAGGTTTGGCCAAGCCTAGTTTGTCAATGATGGCTTTTTCTTTTTGGTAGTTGTCGCGCGCAAACTTGGTGTACTCCTCGGTGTTCATATAAATCACCGACTGGTCAAATTTTTCGAATGTGGCCAAAACTTGCGGATCCTCCAAAGTTTTCTTGAAAGTGTCGTGCAACTTTTTAGTCACTGCAGGGTCCATGCCCTTGGGGCCGCCAATGCCAAATGGTGAGTCTGATACGGTGTCGTAACCCAACTCTGTCAAGGTGGGTACATTGGGCCAACGCTTGGTGCGTTTGCTACCGTAGGTTGCCAACAAACGGCAGGTGCCAGCGTCCACATGCGGCGCCCAACCTGTGGCGTCGCTGTGCGACATCACGTGGCCACCTAAGACAGAGGCCATGCCATCTGCACTGCCTTTGAAGGGGACGTGCTGCAACTGGATGCCGGCTTTCATTGCAAATTCTTCCACGGCCAAATGCGGTGTGGTGCCATTACCTGTTGAACCAAATGTGAATTTGCCAGGGTTGGCTTTGGCATAGTCCACCAAATCTTTAATGGATTTAATGGGAGAGTCAGAGCGCACCACAATGCCGAAGGTATAGCCCGTGAGGCAAGCAATGAATGTGAAGTCTTGCAGAGGGTTGAATTGCATCTTTTGCATGTGTGGCAAACGCAAAATGCCAATGGTCAATTGCGACAAGGTATAGCCATCAGGTTTGGCACTGACCAATTCATTGGGGCCTAACATGCCGCTGGCGCCGGCTTTGTTTTCAATCACCACGGGACTGCCCAAAATGCGAGAGGCACTTTCTGCCAAAGCACGCATCACGCCATCGGTGGAGCCACCCGCTGGCCAAGGGCAAATAAGCTTGATGGGTTTGGAAGGAAATGCGCCTTGTGCCATGGCTGGCATGGCAATGCTGACTGCGCCTGCCAGGCCAGCTTGCAGGACGTCGCGGCGGTTGATATCAATCGTCATAAATAAATCCAATGAAGACAGGTTGAAAAAATTATTCGGCTTTGGCGCCAGATTCTTTGACCACTTTGGCCCATTTCACAATTTCGCTGGCTTGGTATTTGCCCAGTTCTTCGGAGGAAGACAAAACGGGATCCAAACCCAATGTCTTCAAACGCTCGGCCACTTCTGGCAATTTAAAAACGCGCAAGGCTTCTGCATTGAGTCTGTCGATGACCGCTTTGGGCGTGTTGGCAGGTGCAAACATGGCAAACCAAGTGGTGGCCTCAAAGCCAGGCAAAGATTCAGCCACTGTTGGGATATCGGGTGCGGCAGGTGAACGCTTGGCGGTTGTTTGCGCAATGGCTCTGATCTTGCCTTCTTTGGCCATCGGCAGTGCAGAAGGCATGTTGTCAAAGACCAGTTGAATGCTTCCGCCAATCAGGTCGGGAATGAAAAACTGACGACCTTTGTAGGGGACGTGCGTCATGTTGGTGCCCGTCATGGACTTGAACAACTCGCCTGACATGTGCACGGAGGTGCCAATGCCTGGTGAACCAAATGACAGCTTGTTGGGGTTGGCTTTCATGTAAGCAATAAGTTCAGGCACCGTTTTGACAGGCAAGTCATTGTTCACAACCAGCAAGTTGGGGGCGGATGCAATCAAGGAAATGGGTGTGAAGTTTTTCACCATGTCGTAGGGCATCTTTTCGTAAAGAGCGCCATTGATCGAGTGCGTACCAACCGTGCCCATGACGATTGTGTAACCGTCGCCTGCCGACTTGGCAACGATGTCACTGCCGATGTTGCCGCCCGCACCAGGCTTGTTGTCAACCACGATGGGTTGGCCCAGTTGGGCTTTTTCGCTGAACAAGCGAGCCAAGATGTCGGGCGCGCCACCGGTTGGAAAGGTGACGACCAAACGGATGGGCTTGTTGGGATAAGCGGCCTGCGCCATGGCAGCGTTGCTTGCCATCAAGCCCATGCCAAGGCTGCTCACCAAGCCGAGGGTGCCAAGAATGCTTAAACCAAAGCGGCGCTTGGCATTGGCTGAGTGTTTCGTGAACTTCAAGATAGTCTCCTCTGTGTTGCGATCAAGGCAGACTTTAGAGGGGAGCTTTGCGAAAGGGGAGGGTGAAAACCCCCGAATTGGTGCTGAACTGGCGCCTAAGTGTCAGTGCTCGTCCAAAGAAGCGCTCCAGCGATCATTCCAGCCTACTTCTTTGACCTTTTCCAATTCCCGGCGGTTTCGTTTGGTAGGTCGACCTTGCGCTATGCTGAGGGCTGGTTCTTTGGCCAGGCGCCTTTGGATGCTGGTTTTTTCTCTCAGGGCGATGCTCTCAGCAGTTTCCTCGTAGAGGGCTTGCGCTACAGGCGCCGGACCGCGCTGATCACTTAGGGCCAAAACTTGGAGGGTGCGAATAACATCGCCTTGCCGGGTGCTGACCATGTCGCCAACTTTGACTTCCCTTGAAGCCTTTGCTGTTTGGCCATTGATTTCGACCCGGCCTTTGCCAATTTCATCTGTGGCCAATGACCGAGTCTTGTAAAAACGGGCCGCCCAAAGCCATTTATCGATTCTGATTTTGTCCATAAGCCGACATTTTGAGGCGAAATTGAGGTGTTTGGCCTGTTTTTATGATCAGTCATACCTGAAGAGTAGGTTTGACAAGGCGCCTGTGGTTATAATTCCAAGGCTTTGCCAAGCAACATCCCTGTGGGTGCAGCTTGACCAAGATCGCACGCAGCAGTTGATTCCAAACCGCATGCGCAAGTTATAAAACCTCGGTTTTTTCACCTTCAGCTGGCTGAATGGGTGCTTTAAGCCGAAAAACAAGGAAGAAAAATGATTGCATCTTCAATCAAAGCAGAAGTCGTTAAGGCCAATGCCCGCGCTGCAAATGACACAGGCAGCCCCGAAGTCCAAGTGGCTTTGCTGACAGCTCGCATCAACGAGTTGACACCTCACTTCAAAACACACGCCAAAGACCATCACGGTCGCCGCGGTTTGTTGCGCATGGTGAGCCGCCGTCGTAAATTGTTGGACTACTTGAAGTCCAAAGACGCTGACCGCTACGTTGCACTGATCGCCAAACTTGGCCTGCGCAAATAAGCGTATCGAAAGATGACAAGCGCCTGAGTTAGCCCGCTAGCTCAGGCGCTTTCTACTTTAATTTTCTAAAAAGACGTTTTCAGACCGAACCCGCGCTGTGTCATTCCATCAATCATCTGTGTTTTAAGGCAGATCATTCATGGAATGGCATCGAGTTCAGACTGCAAATATCTAGGCTTTTCAGTGCAGCCGTTTGCACTGTGATTTTCTGGAGTTATTGAGCATGTCCATTTTTAACAAAGTGACAAAAACCTTCCAATGGGGCCAACACAAGGTCATCATGGAAACCGGCGAAATTGCACGCCAAGCTTCTGGCGCTGTGCTGGTCAACATTGAAGACACCGTGGTTTTGGCCACAGTGGTGGCTTCTAAAAATTCCAAAGCAGGTCAAGACTTTTTCCCCCTGACCGTGGACTACATTGAGAAAGCTTACGCCGCCGGCAAGATTCCTGGCAGCTTTTTCAAGCGTGAAGCCAAGCCTAGCGAGTTGGAAACCCTCACCAGCCGTTTGATCGACCGTCCTATTCGCCCTCTGTTCCCAGAAGGCTTCTACAACGACGTGCATGTGGTGGTACACACCGTTTCTTTGAACCCTGAAGTCGATGCCGACATCGCAGCCTTGATCGCTGTGAGCGCTGCATTGTCAATTTCTGGCGTGCCTTTCAATGGTCCTATCGGCGCTGCGCGCGTGGGTTACATCAACGGCGAATACGTGTTGAACCCCGGTCAAACACAACGCAAAGACAGTCAGATGGACTTGGTCGTAGCGGGTACAGAAGCCGCTGTGTTGATGGTGGAATCTGAAGCGCAACAATTGTCTGAAGAGATCATGTTGGGCGCTGTGGTCTTTGGCCACGAGCAAGGCAACATTGCAATCAACGCCATTCATGAATTGGTGCGTGACGCTGGCAAACCCGCCTGGGATTGGACTGCGCCTGCCAAAGACGAAGGCCTCATTGCCAAAGTCAAAGCACACGCTGAAGAAAAACTGCGCGCTGCTTACCAAATTCGCAACAAACAAAGCCGTACGCAAGCTTGCCGCGAAACCTACGCCGCCACCATGGAAGGCCTCAAGGCTGAAGGCGTTGAGTTTGACAGCGTCAAAGTTGAAGGCATGTTGTTTGACATCGAAGCCAACATCGTTCGCAGCCAAATTTTGGCAGGCGAGCCCCGCATCGATGGCCGCGACACACGCACCGTTCGTCCGATCGAAATCCGCAACTCAGTGTTGCCACGCACGCACGGTTCTACCTTGTTCACACGCGGCGAAACACAAGCTTTGGTGATTGCTACTTTGGGCACAGAGCGCGATGCACAACGCATTGACGCCTTGGCCGGTGAGTACGAAGACCGCTTCATGTTGCACTACAACATGCCTCCCTTTGCCACTGGCGAAGTGGGCCGCATGGGCTCTACAAAGCGTCGTGAAATTGGTCACGGCCGTTTGGCCAAGCGTGCTTTGGCCGCTGTGTTGCCTACTAAAGAAGAATTCCCTTACACCATGCGTGTGGTCTCTGAAATTACAGAGTCCAATGGTTCCTCTTCCATGGCTTCTGTGTGCGGTGGCTGCTTGTCCTTGATGGACGCAGGCGTGCCCATGAAAGCCCACGTGGCTGGTATTGCCATGGGCTTGATCAAAGATGCCAACCGCTTTGCCGTGTTGACCGACATCTTGGGCGACGAAGATCACCTCGGTGACATGGACTTCAAAGTGGCCGGTACCACCAACGGCGTCACTGCTTTGCAGATGGACATCAAAATCCAAGGCATTACCAAAGAGATCATGCAAGTGGCATTGGCACAAGCCAAAGAAGCGCGCATGCACATCTTGGGCAAAATGCAAGATGCCATGAGCGAAGCTAAAACCGAAGTGTCCAACTTCGCACCCAAGCTTTTCACCATGAAGATCAATCCCGAGAAAATCCGTGATGTGATTGGTAAGGGCGGCGCCACCATCCGTGCCTTGACTGAAGAAACAGGCACACAGATCAACATCAATGAAGACGGCACGATCACCATCGCTGCTGCCGATGGCGCCAAGGCTGACGAAGCCAAACGCCGCATTGAGCAGATCACTGCTGAAGTTGAAATCGGTAAAGTCTACGAAGGCCCTGTCACCAAGTTGTTGGACTTCGGCGCATTGATCAATTTGTTGCCTGGCAAAGATGGCTTGTTGCACATCAGCCAAATTGCCCACGAGCGCGTTGAAAAAGTGTCTGACTATTTGCAAGAAGGTCAGATCGTCAAAGTCAAAGTGCTCGAGACCGACGAAAAAGGCCGCGTCAAGTTGTCCATGAAAGCCTTGATTGATCGTCCTGCTGCACCTTCGCAGTCAGAGTGATCGAACACCCGGCTAGAAGAGGTCAAGACCATGAAGAAAAAGCTCATTGCAGGTAACTGGAAGATGAATGGCAGTTTGTCTGCCAACACATCTTTGTTGCAGGCGGTGTTAGACGGTAGCAAGGGCATGAATTGTCAAGCTGCGGTGTGTGTGCCGGCTGCTTATTTGGCACAGGTGCAAGCGCTTCTTTCTGGTCAATCTCTTGTTGCCCTGGGTTCACAAGACGTGTCAGCCCAAGAGGTGGGTGCCTTCACGGGCGAAATCTCAGCTGGCATGTTGAAAGATTTTGCGGTGCGTTATGCCATCGTGGGTCATTCAGAGCGTCGTCAATATCACGCAGAGTCAGATGCCACCGTGGCCCTCAAAGCGCAGCGCGCTTTGTCGGCAGGCATCACGCCTATTGTGTGCGTTGGCGAAACGTTGGCCGACCGAGAAGCTGGCAAGACTGAAGAAGTGGTGAAGCGCCAATTGGCGGCTGTCATTCACACCAACGGTCATTGCATCAGCGAAATTGTGGTGGCTTACGAGCCGGTGTGGGCCATTGGAACTGGCCGTACAGCCTCTCCCGGACAAGCACAAGAAGTTCACGCAGTGTTGCGTGCGCAACTGAAAGCGGCAACGTCGCATTCAGACCGTATTTCTATTTTGTATGGCGGTAGCATGAATGCCGCCAATGCCGCACAGTTGCTGGCACAACCCGACATTGATGGTGGTTTGATCGGCGGAGCCGCCCTCAAAGCGCCCGACTTTTTAGCCATCATGGCTGCAGGTTCAATGCCCGCTTGAGGCGCGCATGAATCAAGGACTGACGATATTTTGATTTGGAGTAAAGCATGAATGCAATGATTACCGTAATTTTGGCCGTGCAGATGTTGTCGGCCTTGGCCATGATTGGTTTGATTTTGGTTCAACACGGCAAAGGCGCAGACATGGGCGCGGCTTTTGGTAGTGGTGGCTCGGGCAGCTTATTTGGTGCCACCGGTGGTGCCAATTTCTTGTCGCGCACCACTGCTGTGTTGGCCGCGGTGTTTTTTGCCACGACCTTGCTCTTGGCATATTTTGGCAACCTGCGCCCCGCTGCATCTGGCAGTGTGTTGGAAGGCGCGGCCGTGGTGGCTCCAGCAGCACCCGTCGACAACAGCCCAGCTTCACAAATTCCTGGTAACGCACCTGTCACAAACAGCGTACCAGCACCTGCAAGTTCCAAGTAAGAAAGTTCATATGCTGGCGCTTGCGGGTGCGCCTCATAATTTTCGTTGTTTACTCCCAAAGAACACCTCTGTTTGGAGTTAAACTACGAGCTGTTCTGAGCGCAATAAACCTACGTGTAGGTGCCTCATGCCATCAGAACAAATAACCGCCGTCGTGGTGAAATTGGTAGACACGCTATCTTGAGGGGGTAGTGGCGAAAGCTGTGCGAGTTCGAGTCTCGCCGACGGCACCAACACAGAGAGTCGCTGGGTGTGATCACCCAGCGCTTCAAAGGTGACAAAACTCCATGACCAACCTCGATCAGTATCTCCCCATCTTGTTGTTCATTTTGGTCGGTGTCGCCGTTGGCGTACTGCCTCAAGTCTTGGGCTACATCCTTGGCCCTAATCGCCCCGACGCTGCCAAAAATTCCCCGTACGAATGTGGCTTCGAAGCCTTCGAAGACGCCCGCATGAAGTTTGACGTTCGCTACTACTTGGTCGCGATCTTGTTCATTTTGTTTGACCTCGAAATTGCATTCCTTTTCCCATGGGCCGTGGCCCTGAAAGAAGTGGGTTTGGCTGGTTTTGTGGCCGTGGTTATTTTTCTCGCCATTCTGGTTGTGGGCTTTGTCTACGAGTGGAAAAAAGGCGCCCTGGATTGGGAATGATTCAGTTTGACTTTGTGCTTCAACAAGGATGTGAGCAATGATTGAAGGCGTGATGAAAGAAGGCTTTATCACCACGAGTTACGACTCTGTGGTGAACTGGGCCAAAACAGGATCTTTGTGGCCCATGACCTTTGGTTTGGCTTGCTGCGCGGTTGAGATGATGCACGCGGCCACCGCGCGCTACGACCTGGCGCGATTTGGTGCAGAGGTGTTTCGCGCCAGTCCTCGTCAAAGTGATTTGATGATTGTGGCGGGCACTCTCACCAACAAAATGGCCCCCGCTTTGCGCAAGGTCTACGACCAAATGTCCGAGCCACGTTGGGTTATTTCCATGGGTTCTTGCGCCAACGGTGGAGGCTACTATCACTACAGCTATTCGGTAGTGCGTGGTTGTGACCGTATCGTGCCAGTCGATGTGTATGTGCCAGGTTGCCCACCTACTGCAGAAGCGCTGATCTACGGCATCATTCAATTGCAGCAAAAAATTCGCCGCACCAACACCATTGCACGGGTTTGAAAGAAGCACCATGACTTTTTCAATTCACCCCGAACAACTCCTTCAAAATTTGACGCAAGCCTTAGGTGATCAAGTCACCGATGTTGACTTGGCCTTGGGCGAAGTCACTGTCCACGTCAATGCAGCCAATTACTTGGCCGTGATGCAAACGCTGCGTGATGCCCCAGCTTGCAAGTTCGAGCAGCTCATGGACCTCTGCGGCATGGACTATTCAACATATCGCGAAGTAGGGGACGAAGGTCCTCGCTTTGGCGTAGTGGTGCACTTGCTGTCCGTCAGTTTGAATCAGCGTGTGCGCGTCATGGTGCGTTGCCCTGAAGACGACTTGCCTTTGGTGGCATCTGTCATGCATTTGTGGAATGCCGCCAATTGGTACGAGCGCGAAGCATTCGACCTTTATGGCATTGTGTTTGATGGCCACATCGACTTGCGCCGCATCCTGACAGATTACGGCTTCATTGGTCATCCATTCCGTAAAGATTTCCCAGTATCGGGTCACGTCGAAATGCGTTACGACGCCGAGCGCGCACGCGTCATTTATGAGCCGGTGTCCATCGAACCTCGCGAAATTACACCTCGCATCATTCGCGAAGAAAAATACGGAGGTTTGCACTGAGCGCGCAGCGTTCGTGTCTATCAACATGGCAGAAATTAAAAACTACACCCTGAACTTTGGACCGCAGCACCCTGCGGCCCACGGCGTTTTGCGTTTGGTGCTCGAGCTTGACGGCGAGGTTGTGCAGCGTGCCGATCCGCACATTGGTTTGTTGCACCGTGCCACCGAAAAGCTGGCCGAAACCAAAACCTACATTCAGTCCTTGCCCTATATGGACCGCTTGGACTATGTGTCCATGATGTCCAACGAGCACGCTTACTGCTTGGCCATTGAAAAATTGATGGGCATTGAGGTGCCAGAGCGTGCCCAGTACATCCGTGTGATGTTCTCCGAAATTACGCGTTTGCTGAACCACCTCATGTGGTTGGGCTCACACGCCAACGATTGCGGTAGCTCTACTGTGTTGATCTACGCATTCCGCGAGCGTGAAGACTTGTTCGACATGTACGAAGCTGTATCGGGTGCTCGCATGCACGCGGCTTACTTCCGCCCAGGCGGCGTGTACCGCGACCTGCCAGACACCATGGCGCAATACCAAGTCAACAAAATCCGCAATGCCAAAGCCATTGCCGAGTTGAACGTCAACCGACAAGGCTCTTTGCTCGACTTCATTGAAGATTTCACCAACCGTTTCCCTAAGTGCATCGACGAGTACGAAACCTTGCTCACCGACAATCGCATCTGGAAGCAACGTACGGTGGGCATTGGTGTGGTGTCAGCCGAACGCGCTTTGAACTTGGGCATGACAGGACCTATGCTTCGCGGCTCTGGCGTTGCTTGGGATCTGCGCAAAACGCAGCCCTACGATGCCTATGACAAAGTTGAGTTTGATGTTCCCGTCGGCAAAACGGGCGACAGTTACGACCGCTATTTGGTCCGCATGCAAGAAATGCGCGAATCCAACAGCATCATTCAGCAATGTATTCAGTGGCTGCGAGCCAATCCTGGTCCTGTCATTACCGACAACCACAAAGTGGCGCCCCCATCACGCGAATCTATGAAGTCCAACATGGAAGGTTTGATTCACCATTTCAAACTTTTCACAGAGGGATTCCACGTGCCCGAAGGCCAAGCCTATGCAGCCGTTGAACATCCCAAAGGTGAGTTTGGTATTTACCTCGTCAGCGATGGCGCCAACAAACCTTACCGCCTCAAAATCCGTGCCCCGGGCTATGCCCATCTGGCGACCCTTGATGAAATGGCCCGTGGCCACATGTTGGCCGACGCAGTGGCCATCATCGGAACCATGGACATTGTGTTTGGAGAGATTGACCGATGATCTCTGATGCGACCAAAACCCGCTTCGCGCGCGAAGTGGCCAAATTCCCTGCCGATCAAAAGCAATCTGCCGTCATGGCTTGCTTGTCCATCGTGCAACAAGAGCTCGGTTGGGTCAGTCCCGAGAGCGAAATAGAAGTGGCCGACTACCTCGGCATGGCCCCCATGGCCGTGCACGAAGTCACCACTTTTTACAACATGTACAACCAGCAAAAATTGGGCAAGTTCAAGTTGAACGTGTGCACCAATTTGCCTTGCCAATTGCGCGGCGGCCAACAAGCCTTGGTCCATTTGCAAAAGCGCTTGGGCATCAATGTGGGTGAAACCACGGCTGATGGCCTCATCACGTTGCAACCCAGCGAATGTCAAGGTGCTTGCGCCGATGCGCCCGTGTTGTTGGTCAACGATCGCACCATGTGCAGCTTTATGAGCAACCAAAAGCTCGATGAGTTGGTCGATACATTGCAAAAATCTGGAGGCGCAGCATGAGCGCTGATCTGAATCAGTTGTTGTCGCGCTTCGCGGCCACCGGCGTGGAAACTTCCTTCCACGATCGTCACATCAATCCGCAAATCATGGCGGGTTTGAATGGCAAAAACTGGAGCCTCAAAGACTACGAAGCCCGCGGCGGTTACCAGGCTTTGCGCAAAATTTTGGGCAAAGATGGCGGTGAAGGTCTGACGCAAGACCAAGTCATTGCTACCGTCAAAGAGTCCGCTTTGCGCGGTCGAGGCGGTGCTGGTTTTCCAACCGGCCTGAAGTGGAGCTTCATGCCGCGTCAGTTCCCTGGTCAAAAGTATTTGGTTTGCAATTCTGACGAAGGTGAGCCAGGCACTTGCAAAGACCGCGACATCATGCAATTCAATCCTCACACCGTGATTGAAGGCATGGCCATCGCAGCTTATGCCATGGGCATCAATGTGGGTTACAACTACATCCACGGCGAAATTTTCCAAACCTACGAACGCTTTGAAGCTGCGCTCGAGGAAGCCCGCGCTGCAGGTTATCTGGGCGACAAGATTATGGGCAGCAACTTCAACTTCCAGTTGCACGCCTCTCATGGTTTCGGTGCTTACATTTGCGGCGAAGAAACGGCATTGCTTGAATCTTTGGAAGGCAAGAAAGGCCAACCCCGTTTCAAGCCTCCATTCCCAGCAAGCTTCGGTTTGTACGGCAAGCCCACCACCATCAACAACACTGAAACCTTTGCCGCGGTCCCTTGGATCATTCGCAATGGCGGACAGGCGTATTTGGAATGTGGCAAGCCCAACAACGGCGGCACCAAGATTTTCTCCATCAGCGGCGACGTTGAGCGTCCTGGCAATTACGAAATTCCCTTGGGCACTTCTTTTGCCAAACTCCTCGAGTTGGCCGGTGGTGTGCGCGGTGGCCGCAACTTGAAGGCGGTCATTCCTGGTGGTTCTTCTGCGCCGGTGTTGCCCGCCAACATCATGATGGACATCACCATGGACTACGATGCCATTGCCAAAGCCGGCTCTATGCTGGGTTCTGGCGCGGTCATTGTGATGGATGAAACACGTTGCATGGTCAAGTCCTTGCAGCGCTTGTCTTACTTTTACTCCCACGAATCATGTGGCCAATGCACACCTTGCCGCGAAGGTACAGGTTGGTTGTGGCGCATGGTCGATCGCATCGAAAATGGTCAAGGCCGCGCCAGCGACCTCGACCTGTTGAACTCGGTGGCAGACAACATTCAAGGCCGCACCATTTGCGCCTTGGGTGATGCTGCCGCCATGCCTGTGCGCGGAATGATCAAACATTTCCGTCACGAATTTGAGTACCACGTTGAGCACAAGACCTGCATGGTCCCCGCTTACGTTTGAGACGGCAGATCACCATGGTTGAAATCGAACTAGACGGTAAAAAAGTTGAGGTCTTAGAAGGCAGCATGGTCATGCATGCTGCAGAAAAGGCCGGCACTTACATTCCTCACTTCTGCTACCACAAGAAATTGAGCATTGCGGCCAACTGCCGCATGTGCTTGGTCGATGTGGAAAAAGCACCCAAGCCCATGCCCGCTTGCGCGACACCTGTCACGCAAGGCATGGTGGTGCGTACCAAGACAGACAAAGCCATCAAGGCTCAAGAGTCTGTGATGGAGTTTTTGCTCATCAATCACCCCCTCGATTGCCCCATTTGCGACCAAGGCGGTGAATGCCAGTTGCAAGATTTGGCTGTTGGTTATGGCGGCAGCAAGTCACGCTACGAAGAAGAAAAGCGTGTCGTTTTTCACAAAGACGTAGGCCCGCTCATCAGCATGCAAGAGATGAGCCGTTGCATTCACTGCACACGTTGCGTTCGCTTCGGTCAAGAAGTGGCTGGCGTCATGGAATTAGGCATGTCTCATCGCGGTGAGCATGCAGAAATCGAAACCTTCGTGGGCCAATCGGTTGACTCTGAACTTTCAGGCAACATGATTGACATTTGCCCCGTGGGCGCTCTTACTAGCAAGCCATTCCGTTACAGCGCTCGTACTTGGGAATTGTCACGTCGCAAATCAGTGGCGCCTCACGACTCATCAGGTGCCAACCTGGTGGTTCAAGTGAAGAACAACGAAGTGTTGCGTGTTGTGCCCTTGGAAAACGAAGACGTCAACGAGTGCTGGATTGCCGACCGCGATCGCTTCTCTTACGAAGCTTTGAACAGTGCCGACCGTCTGCGCGCGCCCATGATCAAGCAGGGCGGCGAGTGGAAAGAAGTCGACTGGCAAACCGCCTTGGAATATGTGGCCAACGGCTTGAACCAAATCAGCAAAGACCACGGTGCCAGCAGCATTGGTGCTTTGGTCAGCCCACACAGCACGCTCGAAGAATTGCATTTGGCCAGCACCTTGGTTCGCTCTCTGGGTTCTGACAACATCGACTACCGTTTGCGCAATGCCGAATTTGCCAAAGCAGAAGGTGTGCGCTATTTGGGTACTTCCATTGCCAGCTTGTCTCAGCTCCAACGTGTGTTGGTGGTGGGCAGCAACTTGCGCAAAGACCATCCGCTGTTTGCACAGCGCATTCGTCAAGCTCAACGCCATGGTGGTCAGATCAATGTCATTACCTCCAAAGCCTTGTTCAATGGTGCTGATGCTTGGGCCATGCCCATTAAGCAAGCCGATGTGCAAGAAGCCAGTGCTTGGGCACAAAGCTTGGCCAATGTGGCTGCAGCCATTGCAGCAGAGAAGGGCGTCACAGCGCCAGCCAATGGTCAAGCCACACCAGAAGCACAAGCCATTGCCAAGTCCTTGATAGGCGGCGAGCGCAAAGCCATTCTGTTGGGCAATGCTGCCGCTCACCACGCCAATGCTTCTAGCTTGCTCAGCTTGGCCAAGTGGATTGCCGACAACACAGGCGCTACTTATGGCTACCTCACAGAAGCCGCCAACACGGTGGGTGCTCAGTGGGCCAAGGCGCAGCCACAGTCAGGCGGCTTGAATGCTGCTCAAATGTTGGCGGGTGGTTTGAAAGCCGCTCTGCTGCTCAATACCGAGCCTGTTGAAGATTCAGCAGCGGGTGCCAAAGCCGTGGCAGCCTTGGCCGCCATGCAAATGGTGGTCACCCTCAGCCCCTTCAAAACCAACATGGCTTTCTCTGACGTGTTGTTGCCCATTGCACCGTTCACAGAAACGTCGGGCAGCTTTGTCAATGCAGAAGGTCGCTTGCAAAGTTTCCACGCAGTGGTGAAACCCTTGGCCGAAACCCGTCCGGCTTGGAAAGTGTTGCGCGTATTGGCCAACATGCTCGGTTTGCCGCAGTTGGCTTTTGAAACATCACAAGATGTGTTGAAGCAAATCAGTGCCACACCTTTGAACCTCAGCAATGCATGTAGTTCTGAAGTTCGCATGGCCGGTGCAGTGGACACACCTTGTGTGGCCTCTATTTATCAACTCGACAGTTTGGTGCGCCGCGCACCGTCACTGCAATTGACGGCCGATGCTAGAAATGCACAGGCTGTTGCAGAAGGAGTGCACGCATGATTGACGCGCTGTACAACGGTGGCTTGAACGCCGTTTCTGCCACATGGTGGGCTGCTTTTGTGTGGCCTGTCTTGTGGATTTTGATCAAAATTGTTGCGGTGTTGGCCCCCCTGATGGGTGCTGTGGCTTACCTTACTTTGTGGGAGCGCAAGTTGCTCGGCTTCATGCAAGTTCGCATGGGCCCCAATCGTGTAGGTCCGTTCGGTTTGCTGCAGCCCATTGCCGATGCTTTGAAGCTTCTCACCAAAGAGATCATCACCCCTTCAGCTGTGGCGCCTGGTTTGTTCCGCTTGGGCCCCATCATGGCGATCATGCCGGCACTGGCCGCATGGGTTGCCATTCCCTTTGGCCCCGAAGTTGCACTGACCAATTTGAATGCAGGTTTGCTGCTCGTCATGGCCATCACCTCCATCGAGGTTTATGGTGTGATCATTGCGGGTTGGGCCTCCAATTCCAAGTACGCCTTCTTGGGTGCCTTGCGTGCGTCTGCGCAAATGGTCAGCTACGAAATTGCCATGGGCTTCTGTTTCTTGGTGGTCATCATGGTCACGGGCAGCATGAACCTCACCGAAATTGTGCTGGGCCAAGGCAAAGGTGAGATGGCCACCATGGGCTTGAATTTCTTGTCATGGAATTGGTTGCCTTTGTTCCCCATCTTCATGGTCTATCTGATTTCGGGTGTGGCCGAAACCAATCGTCACCCGTTTGACGTGGTGGAAGGCGAGGCCGAGATTGTGGCCGGTCACATGGTGGAGTACTCCGGCATGGGCTTTGCCATCTTCTTCTTGGCTGAATACGCCAGCATGTGGTTGGTGTCTATCTTGGCCGTCATCATGTTTTTGGGCGGCTGGATGTCGCCCATCGACAGCACCTTGTTCAACCTCATTCCGGGTTGGATTTGGTTAGGCATCAAGACCTTTGTCGTGGTCTCTATGTTCATCTGGATTCGCGCCACATTCCCGCGCTTCCGTTATGACCAGATCATGCGTTTGGGTTGGAAGATTTTCATTCCAGTCACTTTGGTGTGGCTGTTGATTGTGGGCGCATGGTTGCATTCGCCTTGGAACATTTGGAAATAACCGGGTTAAGACATGTCTACAGTGGCTGTATCCAATTTTTCGCTCAAAGACTTCCTCAAAAGCTTCATGCTGTTTGAGTTGGTCAAGGGCATGGCCTTAACAGGTCGTTACGCATTTCGTCGCAAGGTGACACTTCAGTTTCCTGAAGAGAAGACACCTCTGTCACCTCGCTTCAGGGGTCTGCATGCACTGCGCCGTTATGAAAACGGTGAAGAGCGTTGCATTGCTTGCAAATTGTGCGAGGCTGTTTGCCCCGCAATGGCCATCACCATTGAGTCTGATGTTCGCGCAGACGGCTCGCGTCGCACCACACGCTACGACATCGATTTGACCAAGTGCATCTTCTGCGGTTTCTGCGAAGAAAGTTGCCCCGTCGATTCCATTGTCGAAACTTCCATTTTGGAATATCACGGCGAGAAGCGCGGCGACTTGCACTACACCAAAGAGATGCTCTTGGCTGTGGGCGATCGCTACGAAAAAGACATTGCGGCATCCAAAGCGGCAGATGCCAAGTACCGTTGATCGGCTGAATTTACAAAACTAACAAGCGACAACCCATGGACGTCAAAACTGGTTTCTTTTATCTCTTCTCGGTGGTGCTTCTGTTTGCATCCTTCCGAGTGGTCACTGCGCGCAATCCTGTGCATGCGGTGTTGTTCCTCATGCTGGCATTTTCCCAAGCTTCTGGTTTGTGGTTGCTGTTGCAAGCCGAGTTTTTGGCCATGACCTTGGTCTTGGTTTACTTGGGCGCCGTGATGGTCTTGTTCTTGTTTGTGGTGATGATGCTCGACATCAATCTTGACACCTTGCGTGAGGGCTTTTGGAAGCATTTTCCATTGGCCGCTTCGCTGGGCGCATTGATTGCACTCGAGATGGCGGCTGTATTGATGAGCGGCTTTCGCACGGCTGAAGCGCCAAAGGTAGCCTTGGCTGTAGGCCAATTGGCCCCAGAACTTTCCAATACCAAAGCCTTGGGCATTTTGCTGTACACCGAGTACCTCATGCCGATTCAAGTGGCTGCTGCCATTTTGTTGGTAGCCATGATTGCCGCCATCGCGCTCACTTTGCGTGAACGCAAAGACAGCAAAGCCATCAGTGCTTCAGAGCAAGTTCACGTTCGCGCTAGCGATCGTTTGGTGGTCTTGAAGATGGATGCCGTCAAAGTAGGCGAAGCACCCAAAGCACCTGAAGTACCTGCTGACGTTGAAGCCGCTAAGGAGACCAAGTAATGACTTTGACACTTGGACACTATTTGTCATTGGGCGCCATGTTGTTTGCCCTTTCGGTCATCGGTATCTTTTTGAACCGTAAGAACCTCATCGTGTTGTTGATGGCCATTGAGTTGATGCTCTTGGCGGTCAATATGAATTTTGTGGCTTTCTCTCACTTCTTGGGTGACATGCACGGACAAGTTTTCGTGTTTTTCATCTTGACAGTGGCAGCAGCCGAATCAGCCATTGGTTTGGCCATTTTGGTGCTCTTGTTCCGCAACAAGAACAGCATCAATGTGGACGAGCTCAATTCGCTCAAGGGTTAAGAGGTTAAAAGAACATGAGCCAAACCCTCAACGCTTCAACGCTGCTGGCAGTGCCGATGGCCCCACTTGTGGGCGCCGCACTGGCTGGTATTTTTGGTACCAAATTTGGCGGCAATTGGATTGGTCGCCGCTTGACACACACCCTCACCATTCTGGGTGTCTTGATTGCCTTCATCTTGTCCGCTTCCACTCTGAAAAGTGTCATGGTGGATGGTGCCCGCTTTAACGAAACCCTCTACACCTGGATGGTGGTGGGTGGTCTCAAAATGGAAGTCGGCTTCTTGGTTGATGGCCTCACTGCCATGATGATGTGCGTCGTTACTTTTGTGTCGCTCATGGTGCACATCTACACCATTGGTTACATGGAAGAAGACGAGGGCTACAACCGCTTCTTTGCATACATTTCCTTGTTCACTTTTTCGATGTTGATGCTTGTCATGAGCAATAACATGCTGCAGCTGTTCTTCGGCTGGGAAGCTGTGGGCTTGGTCTCTTATTTGCTGATTGGTTTCTGGTTTAACAAGCCAACGGCCATCTTTGCCAACATGAAAGCCTTCTTGGTCAACCGCGTGGGTGACTTTGGCTTCATCTTGGGCATTGGCCTGATTGCAGCCTATGCGGGTACTCTGAACTACACAGAAGCATTTGCCAAAGCTGGCGACCTGAGCGCTTTGACTCTGCCTGGCACCTCATGGATGCTGGTCACCGTCATTTGCATTTGCTTGTTCATTGGTGCAATGGGCAAGTCAGCTCAGTTCCCATTGCATGTTTGGTTGCCAGACTCCATGGAAGGCCCTACACCTATCTCTGCTTTGATTCACGCAGCGACCATGGTGACGGCTGGTATTTTCATGGTGGCGCGCATGTCCCCGCTGTTTGAGTTGTCTGACACAGCGCTGAACTTCATCATGATCATCGGTTCCATTACCGCTTTGTTCATGGGTTTCTTGGGCATCATTCAAAACGACATCAAGCGCGTTGTGGCTTATTCCACCTTGTCGCAATTGGGTTACATGACCGTTGCCTTGGGTGCATCTGCTTACTCTGTCGCGGTGTTCCACCTCATGACGCACGCTTTCTTCAAAGCCTTGTTGTTCTTAGGAGCGGGTTCGGTCATCATGGGCATGCACCACAACCAAGACATCCGTTACATGGGCGGCGTTCGCAAGTACATGCCCATCACTTGGATCACGTCTTTACTCGGTTCTTTGGCCTTGATTGGTACGCCATTCTTCTCTGGCTTCTACTCCAAAGACAGCATCATTGAAGCAGTCCACGAAAGCCACTTGGCGGCTGCTGGCTTCGCCAACTTTGCTGTGCTGGCAGGTGTTTTCGTCACAGCCTTCTACTCATTCCGCATGTACTTCTTGGTTTTCCATGGCAAAGAGCGCTATGACCAAAATCCAGATGCACACCACGGACACGATGATCACCATGATGATCACGGCCACGATGACCATGGTCCTCACGAGTCGCCTTGGGTGGTCACAGTGCCATTGATTTTGTTGACCATTCCGTCTGTTGTCATTGGTTACATGACCATCAGTCCCATGTTGTTTGGTGAGTTCTTCAAAGACGCGATCTTTGTAGATGCTGACAAGCACCATGCCATGAAGGAACTTGCCGCCGCATTCCACGGTCCTGTGGCCATGGCGCTGCATGCAGTTTCAACCGCGCCTTTCTGGCTGGCCTTGGCCGGTGTGGTGGTGTCTTGGTACATGTACCTGATCAATCCTGCTGTGCCTGCTGCTATCGGCCGTGCGCTGCGCCCATTGGTTGTGATCTTGGAAAACAAGTACTACATGGACTGGATCAACGAAAACATCTTGGCCCGCGGCGCGCGCGCCTTGGGTACTGGCCTCTGGAAAGTCGGCGATCGCACCTTGATCGACGGCTTGTTTGTGAATGGCTCTTGGAAGCTGGTGGGTATGGTTTCAAACTGGACTCGCAAGTTGCAATCGGGCTTTTTGTACCACTACGCCTTGGTGATGATCTTGGGTATCTTTTTGCTCATGACGTACTTCGTCTGGCTCAACAAATAAGGAAGTAACAAAATGGGATTGTTGAGCCTTGCCATTTGGACGCCAATCGCGTTCGGCATAGTTTTATTGGCTTTGGGCCGCGACGAGCAGGCGGGCACTGTGCGCTGGGTTGCACTTGTCGGCTCTATTGTCAGCTTCTTGGTCACGCTGCCTTTGTACAGCGGTTTCAAGTTAGACACAGCTGCCATGCAATTTGTCGAAAAAGCCTCTTGGATAGAGCGCTTTAACGTCAACTACCACCTCGGTGTCGATGGCATCTCCATGTGGTTTGTCATCCTCACAGCGTTCATCAATGTGATCGTGGTCATTGCGGGTTGGGAAGTGATTACCCGAAAAGTGAACCAGTACATGGCCGCTTTCTTAATCCTTTCTGGATTGATGATTGGTGTCTTTTCTGCACTGGACGGTTTGTTGTTCTATGTGTTCTTCGAAGCCACGCTCATTCCAATGTACTTAATCATTGGTATTTGGGGTGGTCCCAATAAGATCTATGCGGCTTTCAAGTTCTTCTTGTACACCTTGTTGGGTTCACTCCTGACACTGATTGCCTTGATCTACTTGTACATCCAGTCGGGTGGCAGCTTTGATATTGCGGCATGGCACAAGTTGCCTTTGTCTGCTACGGCACAAAACTACTTGTTCTTTGCCTTCTTTGCAGCCTTCGCGGTCAAGGTGCCAATGTGGCCCGTCCACACTTGGTTGCCCGATGTGCACGTTGAAGCGCCTACCGGTGGTTCTGCTGTGTTGGCGGCCATTATGTTGAAACTGGGTGCCTATGGCTTCTTGCGTTTCTCCATGCCAATTGCCCCTGACGCTGCGCGTGAATGGGCTACCTTCATGATCGTGCTGTCTTTGGTGGCGGTGGTCTATGTGGGCTTGGTGGCCATGGTTCAGCAAGACATGAAGAAACTGGTGGCTTATTCATCAGTGGCTCACATGGGCTTTGTCACATTGGGCTTCTTCATCTTCAATCCGCTGGGCGTGTCTGGCGGTTTGGTGCAAATGATTGCGCACGGCTTTGTGTCCGCGGCCATGTTCTTGTCCATTGGTGTGTTGTACGACCGTGTGCACTCCCGAGAAATTTCAAGTTATGGCGGCGTGGTCAACACCATGCCAAAGTTTGCAGCTTTTGCATTGTTCTTCGCCATGGCCAATTGCGGCTTGCCGGGTACGGCTGGCTTTGTGGGCGAGTGGATGGTGATTTTGGGCGCTGTGAAGTTTGACTTCGTGGTGGGTCTGTTGGCTGCTTCTGCCCTGATCTTTGGTGCGGCTTACACCTTGTGGATGTTCAAGCGCGTGTACCTTGGTCCTGTTGTCAATGACGATGTGAAAGAACTCACGGACATCAATGCTCGCGAATTCACAGTCATGGCTTTGTTGGCCATCGCCGTTTTGTACATGGGCTTGTATCCCAAACCGTTCACCGACGTAATGGAAGTTTCTGTGGCCAGTTTGTTGCAGCACGTGGCTGCTTCCAAATTGCCTTGATCCCATTGCTCCGCTGAAACTTAAAGAATAGAGAGAATTGACATGATTGACTCAACCAGCTGGATGACGGTGTATCCGGAAATCGTGTTGCTGGTCATGGCCTGCGTCATTGCGCTGGTAGACCTGCTGGTCACTAGCCCTAAACGCACTGTGACATACGTATTGACCTTGGTGTCATTGGGTGGTGTGGCATTGCTACATGCCTTCTATGCAGATGCCGGTCACACCTTGTATGGCTTTGGCCGCTTGGTGGTCTCAGACCCGATCGGGCATTGGCTTAAGTGCTTTGCCACCTTGGCCGTCATGGTCACCTTGGTGTATGCACGCCCTTATGCAGCCGATCGCGACATGCTGCGTGGCGGTGAAATTTTCAGCTTGTCCGTGTTTGCCTTGCTGGGCATGAGCGTCATGATCTCGGGTCAAAACTTCTTGATCTTGTATTTGGGTCTTGAGTTGCTGACCCTCTCAAGCTACGCTTTGGTGGCTTTGCGCCGCGACAACACGCAAGCCACAGAAGCAGCCATGAAATATTTCGTGTTGGGCGCCATGGCCTCCGGTTTCTTGTTGTACGGCATGTCCATGTTGTACGGTGCCACAGGTTCTTTGGACCTGGCCACTGTGTTCAAAGTCATTGCCAGCGGTCAAGTGAAGCACCAGGTGTTGGTGTTTGGTTTGGTCTTCGTGGTGTCTGGCTTGGCCTTCAAATTGGGCGTGGTGCCATTCCACATGTGGGTACCTGACGTTTACCAAGGCGCACCTACAGCGGCCACCCTCATGATTGCAGGCGCTCCTAAATTGGCAGCGTTTGCCATTGCCATCCGTTTGCTGGTGGAGGGCTTGTTGCCTTTGGCCATTGACTGGCAGCAAATGCTGGCCCTGTTGGCCATTGCGTCCTTGCTGGTTGGTAATTTGGCGGCCATTGCACAAACCAATTTGAAGCGCATGTTGGCTTACTCCACCATTGCGCAAATGGGTTTTGTGCTCATCGGCCTCATGGCTGGCGTGGTTGGAGGCAATGCGGCCATGGGCGCCAACGCTTACAGCTCTGCCATGTTCTACGTAGTGAGCTATGTGCTGACCACATTGGCCACATTCGGCATCATTCTGTTGTTGGCACGTCAAGGTTTTGAAAGCGAAGAAATTACCGACCTGGCCGGTTTGAACAATCGCAGCCCTTTGTATGCTGGCGTGATGGCCATCAGCATGTTCTCCTTGGCAGGTATTCCTCCCATGGTGGGCTTCTACGCTAAATTGTCGGTGTTGCAGGCCTTGGTGGCTTCGGGTCAAACAGCTGACATTGCATTGGCCGTGTTTGCGGTTGCGATGTCTTTGATTGGCGCTTTCTACTATTTACGCGTTGTCAAAGTGATGTACTTTGACGAAGCCGTCACAGCCACCACTGTCACAGCCGATACCGATGTGCGCGTTGTGTTGTCAATTAATGGTTTGTTGGTCTTGGTCTTGGGCATTGTGCCTGGCGCTTTGATGTCACTGTGCGCTCGCTCGGTGACCCAAATGTTGGCCAATTGAACATGACCAATCAGATGGACCTACATCTGATTGAAATCAAGCTCAAGGGCAAGTTGACCGACGGCAAAACATTGACAGGTCGGCATGAACTGAACTGGGTAGATGCTGCATGAAAGTCTTGAACCTACAGTGCGCCGGCATGCACACCTTTGAGGGCTGGTTTGGCTCTGAGGACGATTACCAATCTCAACGCGAAAGAGGCTTGGTGGCGTGCCCCCTGTGTGCCAACACCGAAGTTCGCAAACTGCCATCTGCACCGCGTTTGAATTTGGGCGCTGTAGAGCCTCGCCAATCCAAATCCGCCACACAGGAAGAGCCCGCTGCTGCTTCAAGTTCAGGTCCTGGTTCTGGTTCATCTTCAGCAACCGCCAATGTCCCTGCCGCACCTACAGCCGAGGCTGTCGCTTCAAGCTTGGCCCAAGTTCACCCAGAAGCGGCAGAAATGGTGCAGGAAGCTTGGATGAAGATGGTGAAACATGTGATGGCCAACACGGAAGATGTGGGCCAAAACTTTGCAGAAGAAGCACGCAAGATTCATTACGGTGAATCTGAAGAGCGCAACATCCGTGGCCAAGCCTCGGTGGAAGAAACCAAAGACTTGCTAGAGGAGGGCATAGACGTGTTGCCCTTGCCCGTGCCTGATGCCCTCAAGGGTGGGCTTCAGTAGTTTCTGTTTAGGTCTTGCTGTACCAATCTTGTACAGCTGCCACATACCGCTGTACGCCTTCCGCCACACTGGCTGCATCTAGCGCACCATAAGACAAACGTTGATAGTTTGCTTCGTGTGTCTGCGTCAAACCAAACGCAAAACCAGGGATAGAAGCCACTTTGAATTTTTCAGTCATTGCACGGTTGAAGGCGATAGGCTCAATGCCTTGTGCCAAACCAGGCAGTTTCATCAGCACGTAAAAAGCGCCTTGCGTTTTTGGAAACTGCACCAAGTCGCCCAAACTTTCGAGTGCTTGGTAAACCGTTTGACGCACTTGACTCAAGGCGGCCACTTTGGGATCTACCCATGGCTTGCCTTTTTGCAAAGCTTGCAGTGCCAACAGTTGCGAAGGCATAGGAGCGCAAATGAGGTTGGTGTCTTGGACCTTGTTCATGGCATCAAACAAATTGGCTGGAAATACCACATAGCCCACACGCCAACTGGCCATGCCGTAGTTTTTGGACATCGAGTAAAACGACAGGGTGTGTTTCATGGCGCCCGGAATACTGGCGGGTGAAAAGTGCTTCACGCCTTCATAGGTGAAGTATTCATAGGCCTCATCGCTGAAGTGATACAGGCCATGCTGTGCGCATAAAGCATTGATGGCGCGCAAGGATTCTTCTGAGTACACCGCGCCTGTTGGGTTGTTGGGGGACACCGTCAAAATGGCACGCGTGCGAGGTGTGATGGCCGCGGCCATGGCTTCAACATTGAGACTGAAATCGGCATGCGTGGGCACAGGCACAGGCACGCAGCCACACATGCGAATGGCCATTTCTTGATTGAAATAGTACGGCATGGGCAAGATGAATTCATCGCCTGGGTCGGCCACTGCCAAGACTGAATTTAAAAATGCCATGTTGCTGCCAGCCGTGACCATCAGCATGGCGTCTGAACCCAATTTCACTTGGTTTTCTTGCGCCAGTTTGGTTTGAATGGCCTCGACCAATCCTGGGTGGCCGCTTACGCCCAGGTATTTGTGCAAACTGCCATCGCCCATCATGCCGGGCAGGGACGAAATGGCTTCAGCAGGTGGCCCGTAATTGACAACGCCTTGCCCTAAGGAAATGGTGCCGGGGTTGTTTCTGACCAAAGCCGCAATGGTGGGGATGATGGGGGTTTCAACAGAGGCGAGGCGGTGATGAGGACGAATCATGGGGCTACTTTACAGATTGATCGAGTTGCTCAGACAACAAGATACTTGGATTAAAGTATCGCCATATGAACAGTTTTGAAACTTGGGGCTCCACCTTGTTGCCCAGCATTGAGTTGCTGGCCACCTTGGCTTTTGCATTGTCAGGGATTATGGAGGCAGCGCGCAAACGCATGGACGTGGTAGGGGTTTGTGTGGTGGGTTTTTTGGCGGCTTTTGGTGGCGGTACCTTGCGCGATATTTTGCTCGATCAACGCCCGTTTTTTTGGGTTGAAAATGAATTGGTTTTATGGGCTGTATTGCTGTTGTGCATTTTGTCCATTACCTTCATGCGCCAAAGGCACTTTGAGCTGACTGAAAAAACCATTCAGTGGCCCGATACTTTGGGCCTGGGCTTGTTTACGGCCTCCGGGGTTGCACAATCTTTGGCACTGGACTTGTCGCCCACCGTGGCCGTTCTGATGGGCACCATCACAGGTATTTTTGGCGGCGTTCTTCGTGACATTGTGTGCAACGAGATTCCTGTGTCTTTCAAAGACCACAGACCTTACGCCTTGTGTTCTGTAGCCGGAGGCTGTGTTTACATCTTGTTGGCAAGCATCGAATCTGAGCCCTGGTTTTGCCTGACGGTATGCGCCTTGGTCACCGTTGTGTTCAGAGCCTTGGCCATCGTCAACAACTGGGTCTTGCCAGCATGGCGCAAAGATTGATTTGAATCAGGGGCTTAACCCATGCGCACCAAGTGGCCGGGGCGCGCAGAAGTAATTTCACCTTTGTGTTGTACCAACTCGCCAGCAACCCAAGTGGCCACATAGCCCTTGGCTTTCTGTAGAAAGCGTTTACCACCCGCAGGCAAGTCACGAACCAATTGCGGCAGGCCCACGCTGAGCTGTTGAGGATCGATGGCATTGATGTCGGCACGCATACCCACCTTCAGTACGCCGCGGTCTTTGAGGCCAAGGTAGTTGGCATTTCGTTGCGTCAGCATTTCGATCACAGTTTCTAGTGGCAGCGTGTCTTTGCCGCGGCCTTGTACCCAATGCGTCAACATGAAGGTGGTGAAGCTGGCATCACAGACAGTTCCCACGTGTGCACCTGCATCGCTCAAGCCACTCAAAGCGCGAGGGTGGTCCAGCATTTTGCGGACGGTATCGAGGTTGCCCTCGTTGTAATTGAAGATGGGGAAGTAAATTAGACCTTCGCCGTTGCCTGCACTCAAATGATCATAAATAACATCTAATGGTGTGACACCTTTTTGTTTGGCTCGCACCAAGAAGCTCTCCATCACAGAAGGTTCGTAGTTCAAGGTGGCTTCTAGCGGGAACATGCGCCCACTGATCATGTCGATCTTGGCCAACAAGATGTCGACCAAAGGCGGAATAGAACTGCCATCGCCAGCCAGTCGTTCAGACTTTTCTGAAAGGATGCGAGCTTTTCTGGCGGGGTCGCGCAAGGCGGCAGCACGTTCGGCCAAAGGCAGGTGGGCCACTTCTTTGTATGAAGGGAATCCCATGAAGGGATGGAAGCTGGCATCGAGGCCATTCAACACGCCAATGCCGCGTGCCCCTGTTTGCATATAAAGGGGCAGCCCGTTGGCCACCGCTTTTTCAACGCGATCTTGAATGCGCAAATATTGTTCACCACCAGGGTCGCGCTGAAGCCAAGTCAGCGACAGTGATTTGCCGCTGGCTTTGGCAATGGCTTCTACCAAATCAAACTCGGCTTCAAATTCGGCGGGTCCCTTTAGCAGGTTGTAGTCGCTCACCATTTGAACCACGCCGTGCGAGAGGCCTTTGAAGGCTTGCGCCAAGCCAGTCAATTCGGCATGACTTGCTTCGGCCGCAGGTGTTTCTTTGCCTTCGGAAGTACGGTGGTTGTCGCTGCGACCTGTGCTGAAGCCCACTGCGCCGGATTCCAGTGCTTCGCGAAGCAATGAGCGCATCTGATGGATGTCTTCTGGCGTTGCCGCTTCATGGGCCAAGGCACGTTCTTTCATGACGTACATGCGCAGCGGATCATGCGGTACTTGCACTAGAAAATCGAGGCTGTGAGGCGTTGCCTCCAACGCATTCATGTACTCTGGAAAGCTTTCCCAGTTCCACACAATGCCTTCGTGCAAGGCCGCGCCCGGAATGTCTTCTACGCCTTCCATGAGCTTGACCAAATCATCTTCTGCGCCCGGACGCTTGGGTGCAAATCCTACGCCGCAGTTGCCCATGACAACTGTGGTCACACCATGGTAAATGCTGGGGGTAAAACATTCGTCCCAAGTGACTTGTCCGTCATAGTGGGTGTGCAAGTCGACGAAGCCGGGTGTAACCCATAGGCCTGTGGCGTCGACGGTCTCTTTGGCAGACTCATTGATCTGACCGATGTGGGTGATGCGCCCACCTTGAATGCCGATGTCTGCCACGAATGGTTTTTGACCTGTGCCGTCTACCACGGTGCCATTTTTAATCAAGCAATCGAGCATCTTTTCTTCTCCAAACATACGCCAAAGACATGCCACTCACAATGTGCCAAATGCCCCACAAGCTGGCCAGGGTCACCATGCCTAAATCACTGTTGAATTGAACTGCAATGATGCCCAAGGCCAGGCCAGAGTTTTGCATGCCACCTTCAATCATCACGGCCCGGCGATTGCGCTCACTCAAACCCATGGTGACGCTGGTCAGCCACCCCAAAAACAAGCCGCTGGCATTGTGCAAAACCACCAACAGCAAAGTGGGTAGCAAGCCCAGAGTGAGCAATTGACGTTCTTTGATGAGGCCCGCTACGATGAAAAGCAGCAACGCAATCAAAGAAAAATTGCCAAGGGGTTTTCGAATGCGCTCGGTCAATGCAGGTAGTCGGTGAGAGGCTAGCAAGCCCAATGTGAGCGGCACACCCAACAGCAGAAACAAACTGATCCAAATGCCTGAGGCGTCGATTGCTAATTCCTTCAGCCATGACGCCGTCTCTGGATTGGCGGCCATCATCCAGCTGAAGTTGAAGGGGGTGGCAAACAAAGCAATGATGCTGGCCACTGCCGAGATGCTGACTGACAAAGCCGTGTTGCCGCGCCCCATGTGGGTGACCACGTTGCTCAGACTTCCACCGGGGCAAGCAGCCACCAAAATCATGGCGGCCTCTACATTGGGTGGCAGGTCTAGCAGCAGTGTGGCAGCCCAGGTTGCAACAGGCAACAAAATGAATTGTGGAATGAGGCCGCAGATGACAGCTTTGGGTTCTAGAGCGACACGCTTGAAATCTTCCAGACGCAGTTCTAAGGCTACCGAAAACACCATGGTCGCCAAGACCATGCTTAAGACGATCTGCGAAGCGTTCATGTTCAAGACCTTCGTGCAAGGGGCAAATTCAAGAGCAAGTTTTGCGGTTTAATTTTGAGCAGATTTTGGGGGTCCATGGCCATGGCCAGATACACCGGTTTGCCGCTCACTTCTTGCAACATGTCACTGGCATTGTCAAAGTTCAGGACAAACAAACAGAGCATGCGACGTTGGCGGTCTTCATCGATGCTTTGGCCGTTGTACAAGTCATTCAACATGCTGCTGGCCTGCGCATCGAGGCCGACATGCCAAACCCAATGTGCATCTTCGATTTCGCGGGCCGTGACAATGCGCACATTGGCGCTGGTAAAGTGAGTTATCCAGCGTTCGAGCACGCGGCAAAAGGCGTCAATGAGGGGCTGCCCCAAGTTCAGACAAGCCACCATGTCAAAGCGTTCGCTACGCTCCCAATAGCTGTCCTCGTTGCTGTCTTGAATGACGTCAAGGTCGACACTGCGCAGCGGAATGCCACCTTGCTTGAGCAATTCGCCTAAGCTTCCAAAACCGCTTTCAAGCGCATGACGTTCGACGGTTTCGTAGTCGGCCGCCATGACGGAGCCATCTTCCAAAACAGAAATTTTTTGCGTTCTAAACAACAACTCGGCTGCACGCGCTTCCAAGGGGGAGCAGTCGTCGCCCAAAATATGTTGCACCAAGACTTGGGTGATTTGATTCACCAAAATAGGCGGCACATCAACACCTTGCCCTTCAAACAAAGCCCAGTAACTGGCTTCCAGGGTGGCGTGAGCCAAAATGCGATTGCGAAAACGCAACCATACCGCCATGTTGTCGGCTGCATCGCGGTCTTGTACTTGGTTGAGGTCGGCGGCTTGCAATTCAAGGCGCGGATTTTCTAGCAAGCGCTCGTGAATCTCAATCTCATGCCTGCAAGAGCTTTCAATCGGCGCCAATTCGGGACGCAGCAGCAAAACTCTCAGAAAATCATCGGTGACGGTGAGATGACCCCGCGCGTCTTTCTTCAGTTGTGCATAGCCTGCTTGAGGCCAAAGAATTTGCGCAGAATCACTCATCGTAAATGCAGTTCTATCTCAAACAGGCTTTTTGCCGCGGGGAATGACGGCTGTGATTTTTTGCACAGGGCGCTCGTTGTCAACTGAAATGGTTTTAGGAGGAGAGGTGTCCTTTTTTGGCTTTTTGGACTCTTTGTTTGTTTTTTGTTGACCTTTGGCCATGGAATCACCTTGAGGTAGTTGAAGTTCCCAGTTTACGCGAGGCACAGTCAATGCCCAAGGCACAGGGCTATTTGCAACTGTATTTTCAGGGTTTGTCATGACAATATTTCACATTCTTGTCTCTTAGGTCGAATCAAGGCTTTGCGTTTGAAGGCGCAACAGGTCTGAGTCAACTTAGTTGGGCGTCTACCCACTTCAGGGCTTGTGGCAAGACGTCTGGGCTATCGGCTTGCAAAACATGTCGGTGGGGCATGCTTCTTAACCAGGTGAGTTGTCTTTTGGCCAACTGCCGAGTTGCAAAGACACCCCGATCTCGGAGTTCGGTCATTGGCAAGCTGCCATCCAGTGCTTCCCAGGCTTGGCGATAACCAACGCAGCGCATCGAGGGCAAATCAATTTGCAAATCACCCCGCGCCCGCAAATTTTTGACCTCGTCTAAAAAGCCGTGCTTCAGCATCTCGTCAAAACGTTGTTCAATGCGATGGTGGAGCCAAACCCGATCAAGCGGCTCGAGGCTGAGCATAGGCACATTGTGAAAGTTGAGCTCACCGGCTTGGGCTGAAAGAGGATGGGCTCCGTCGACTTTTTTTGGAGCATCAAGCTGGGCAATGTTGCGCTGAAAATCCGATAGAGGTTTGCCTGAAATTCTGAAGACCTCTAGCGCTCTCGAAATGCGCTGGCTATCGGCAGGTGCCAGCCTTGCGGCGGTCACAGGGTCAACTTGTTGAAGTTGTGCGTGCATGGCGGGCCAACCAGCAACTTCCGCTTCAGCTTGAATAAGGGCTCTGACATTGGGGTTGGCCGCGGGCATGTCATTCAAACCTTCTAGTAAAGCTTTGAAGTAAAGCATGGTGCCACCGACCAACAAGGGCACTTTGCCCCGACTTGAAATGTCATTCACGCATGCCATCGCATCGCGCGAAAACTCAGCGGCACTGTAGGCTTGAAGTGGATCGCGAATGTTGATCAGGTGATGCGGTACGCTTGCCAATTCTTCTGCAGAAGGTTTGGCGGTGCCTATGTCCATGCCTTTGTAGACCAAGGCTGAGTCGACACTGATGATCTCTGCGCCGCCGCGCCCCTGAAGGTGCGCGGCTATGGCCAAGGCCAATCCAGTTTTGCCGCTGGCAGTTGGCCCGGCAATGGCTAGGGCACGTGATGTCATGGGCTGGGTGCAACCGGCGCCGTTGGGGCCACTTGTGCCTCAGGCTTTTTTTTCAGCAATGGTATTTTGCGAACTGCAAAACTGCCAATCAAAGCCACGCAAGCCGACCAAAGCATGATGCCGTTTGCCATGGCCAACAAAGGGTCAGTCATGTGCGTGCCAATCCAGGTTCCCATGCCGAAAGCCACCAGCATCATCGAAAAGCCATTGAGTGCAGAGGCAGTACCTGCCATCTCAGGAAAAGGCGCAATGCAGCCACTTTGACCGCAAGGTTGGTGCACGCCATGCGCCAACAAAAAGAAGTTGACGGGCACCATCACAGCCCATGCGCCGAACCAAGCCTGACCTGGCCCAAAGTAGGCGACCAGCATCAAAAGAACGCCCGCAAACAAGCTGACGAAGCTGGCCATGACCACGCAAGTTTGGACACTGATGCGCAGCAACAGCCAGCGGCAGCCAAAGGTGCCAACGATGTAGGACAGCGACATTGAAAACATCAGCAAGCCATACATTGTTTTGCTTAAGGCCATGCTTTGGGTAAACACAAATGCCGAGGTGGCCAAGAAGGTAAACAGGCCTGCAAAGGAGGCTGTCGACAAAGCGCTGTAAGCTTGAAAGGTGGGGTTGCGAACAATGTGTTTAACAGATGTCCACAAGGTTTTGGCTTGAAGTGCGTTGGGATTTTTTTGCAGCAAACTTTCGTCAAAATAAAAGTAAATCAGAAGGCCTGTGAGAACGGCAAACAAGACCAAACTGCTCAGGGCCCAACGCCAGCCTAATAGATCCGTTAAGAAACCACCCACAGGCACGCATGTGCACGCGATGAGACCCAAGCCCGACAGGGCCTGCGACATGATCTTGGCGCCTTGTACGGGCTCATACAAATCACGAACAATGGCGCGAGCGGCCATGACGCAGGCGCCCATGGCCACACCTTGCAGCGTTCGGCCAACGATCAATGTTTCAATGTCTGGTGCGAGTGCACAAGCTATGGCAGAGGCGGTATAGACCGCAATCCCGCCTAGCAACACTGGCCGACGCCCCCATTTGTCGGACAAGGGGCCCCAAACCAATTGGGAAGTGCCAAAGGCTAAGAGCAGAGCCGTGAGCGTGAGTTGCGCTTGAACCATGCTGGCGCCAAAGCCTTGCGTCAATGCGGGCAGAGCAGGCAGGTACAAATCAGTGGTGATGGGTTGAAGACCCAACAACAAGGCCAGCAACAACACCGTCAAGCCTTGACTGCGAGCGCTTGTTAGGTTGGAATTGGACATCAACGACCTCGCAAAAACAAGGCGTCCAATTCACGCATGCTGACCTGTCGCCAAGTAGGACGGCCATGATTGCATTGGTCAGACCGTTCAGTGGCTTCCATTTGACGCAGCAGGGCATTCATTTCATCAAGCGTCAGTTTACGGTTGGCACGCACAGCGCCATGACAGGCCATGGTGGCCAAAATTTCGTTTTGCGCACGTTGCACCACAGTGGCCGCATCGTGCTGTGCTAATTCGGCCAACACGCTTCGGGCCAACTCTACCGCATCGCCTTGCGCCAAGGTGGTGGGCACTGCGCGCACCGCCAAAGTTTTGGCAGACAGGGCGGAGACTTCAAGTCCCAATTGCTGCAACACCTCGGTGCAATTCTCTGCAGTCGACATTTCTTGCGGTGTTGCGGCAAAGGATGCCGGAATCAACAAGGGTTGGCTGGTAATGTGGGTGGTATCGAGTTGGTTCTTCAAACGTTCGTACACAATGCGTTCATGGGCGGCATGCATGTCCACCACCACCAAGCCTTGGCTGTTTTCTGCCAGGATGTAAACGCCTTGAAGTTGTGCAACGGCTCGCCCAAGTGGCCAATCTTCCGAGGTGTTCAATCCCTGAGAAGACACTGCCGAAGTTGCTGCAGCTTGCTGCGCAAAAGCAGGCGCACGTTCTTCCACTAGGTTCCCTTCAAGCTTGCCATTACCCCACATGGCTTTGAGCTCTGCCATGGCCTTGGCCGAATCTTGAGCGCTGTTGCTAGCGCCAAATGCCATACCGCGTTGCGTCCAAGCGCTTTGCGTGGGGGCCGAGTTGGGCGAGGGGCTTAAAAATGAATGCGTGGTTTCTGACCCACTGTGAGCCGCGCCAGAAGTCAAGGCGGAGGCGCCACCTGGCAACAATTGGGCGCGAGGCACAGCCAGCGCGCGCTCGATGGCATGACGCATGGCCTGATGCACTTCGCGGCTGTCACGAAAGCGCACTTCAATTTTGGTGGGATGCACATTGACATCTACGCGTGTGGGGTCCATTTGCAAATACAAGACATAGACCGGTTGGCGTTGGCCATGCAACACATCCTCGTAGGCACTGCGTGCGCCATGCGTGATCACTTTGTCTCGGACAAACCGGCCATTGACGTAGGCAAATTGCTGATCGGCGCGGGCACGGGCAGCATCAGGCGTGCCCGCGCGTCCTCTTACATGCACAGGGCCTGTTCTGAAATCGATGTTGACTGACGATGCCACAAAGTCCTCGCCTAGAACATCGGCCAAGCGCTGATTCCAACCGGCTTCACCGGGGTGGCTGCGCCATTGCTCCACAATTTTGCCTTCGTGCCAAATGGCAAACGAAACTTCTGGGCGGGCCAGTGCGTGGCGCCTGACGGCTTCAATGCAATGGGCCAGTTCGGTGTTTTCAGACTTCAAAAAATGACGTCGTGCAGGCGTTGAAAAAAACAATTCTTTCACTTCCACCGTAGTACCAATGGCGCGAGCGGCTGGTCGCACCTCACCCGTTTGACCGTCGAGTAAAAATGCCGTTGCAGCCCCTTCTGTGCGCGAGAGCAGGCTCATTTCGGATACGGAATTGACCGCTGCCAAAGCCTCCCCCCTAAAGCCCATGGTGGCCACGGACTCTAGATCTTCTAAGCTGACAATTTTGCTGGTGGCGTGACGCTTCAAAGCGACAGGCAGCTCATCAACTGGAATGCCACAGCCATCGTCCTCTACGGATATAAGTCGAACACCGCCGCCCAAGAGCCGCAGGGTAATGTGTCGCGAACCGGCGTCCAACGCGTTGTCAACCAATTCTCGAACGACCGAGGCAGGACGCTCAATGACCTCTCCTGCGGCGATTTGGCTAATCAGCACATCGGGAAGTTCTCGAATGGTTCTGCGGGCTTGAGGCTGGGTCATCCTCAAATTGTAGGTGTTCCGGAAGACAGGGATAATCTCTGCATGGATACTTTGCTGCAACTTTTGGATTTTGTACTCCACGTCGACCGCTATTTACTGGCGTTTGTGGAAAATTACGGCATGTGGGTTTACGCCTTGCTGTTTTTGATTATTTTTGTTGAAACAGGCTTGGTGGTCATGCCCTTTTTGCCGGGCGATTCCTTGCTGTTCGTGGTTGGTGCCCTGTGCGGTACGGGTGTCTTGGATCTTCCAACAGTCATGGCCTTGTTGTTGGTGGCTGCCATTGCGGGCGATCAGGTCAACTACCGAATAGGGCGTTACTTTGGCCCCAAAGTGTTTCAGTGGGAAAACTCGCGCTTCTTCAATCGAGCGGCCTTTGACAAGGCGCATCACTTTTATGAAACCTATGGCGGTATCACCATCGTGTTGGCGCGGTTCATGCCATTCATTCGCACTTTTGTGCCTTTTGTGGCCGGTGTGGCGGCCATGACACCCTCGCGCTTTGTGGTTTACAACGTGTTGGGTGGGTTCATTTGGGTGTGCGGCCTGACCACGGCAGGCTATTTGTTTGGCGAAACTGATTTTGTCAAAGCCCACCTCAGCCAAATCATTTGGGCCATGATTTTCGTACCCGGATTGTTCGCTTTGTTTGGCATTTGGCGTGCTCGCAAAACGTAAAATTGGGGCATGACAGACAACCTACAACACATCCCCATTTCTGACCGTGCGCCTCGCGTGGTCACTGCGGGCGAAGCCCTGATTGACTTGGTTTCTCAGGCCGATGGCAATTTTCAACCTTGCCTGGGGGGTGCCGTGTTCAATTTGTCGCGTGCGTTGGCCAGACAAAATGTGCCCACGCTTTATCAAAACCCGTTGTCGAGCGATCGGTTTGGCCGGCAATTGGCCCAAGCCTTACAACACGATGGTGTTCAATTGGCCAAGCCGCAAGCCATTGCTCAAACGACGTCCTTGGCTGTGGTGGCTTTGAATTCAGACGGGCACCCAGATTACGCGTTCTATCGAGAGGGCGTTGCCGATCGGCAAATTACAGCGAGTTCTTTGAATGATGTGTGTCTGGCGCAGCCCCAGTTGGAAATTGCATGCACAGGCTGTTTGGCACTTGACCCAGCCGATGCACAGCATTATTTGCCATGGTTACAAGCGCAAAAAGATGCCGGCAAATGGATTGTGGTGGACGTGAATTTGAGGCCCTCCGTGATGCCCGACCTTAGCAAGTACCGGGCGCATGTGTTGGCAATGGCCAAGATGGCAGATGTGCTGAAGGCCAGCGACGAAGACTTGGCCCACTTGCAATTGCCTGGTGCAACACCCATGGACCAAGCCATGCATTTGATGCAGTTGGGCACAGCCCAGTGGATGGCCTTAACCCTGGGTGCAGAAGGCGCGCGCTTGATGGTTCGACAAGGCGATACCTTGAAAACTTTCAAAGCCAAAGAGGCAGGACCTGTCAAAGTCGTCGACACCGTTGGTGCTGGCGATAGTTTTTTGGCTGGGCTGTTGGCCTGCGCATTGCACCATGCAGATGCGCAACCCTCGCCCCTCAACTTGAAAGAATGGGCTCAACAAGCCTCAGCCAGTCAGTTGCAAGATGTTCTGTGTCATGCCTTGGCCAGCGCCACTTTGGTGGTCATGCGCCGCGGTTGCGATCCTGCAAGTTGGGACGAAGTGCGCGCCAGAATGCAGGCATGTCCTGCCGTTTAAAGTTTGCGGCTTTATTAAGTAGAGCGCTTGCGCGCCAAGGGCGGGTTTCGCTCAAAGTATTTTTGCAAACCCCTGACCAAGGCATCGGCCATGCTGTCTTGGTAGTTTGGATCTGACAGTTTGGCCTCTTCGTTGGGGTTGCTGATGAAGGCTGTTTCAACCAGCACACTGGGGATGTCGGGTGCTTTTAATACAGCAAACCCAGCCTGTTCTACCTTTGGTTTGTGCAGCCTTCCTACGCCGCCAATTTCTCTGAGAAGGGCGCCGCCCAAGTTCAAGCTGTCTTTGATTTGGGCCGAAGTACTCATGTCCAGCAAGGCTTGCTGCACTTGCGAATCTTTCACCCCGAAGTTCATGCCGCCAATCAAGTCGGCTTTGTTTTCTTGCTGGGCCATCCACCTTGCCGCACTGCTAGAGGCTGCGCCATGGCTGAGGGCAAAGACGCTTGCGCCTTGCGCGTTGGGCGTAAAAAAAGCGTCGGCATGCACACTCACAAACAAATCGGCTTGCACCTTTCGGGCTTTTTGAACCCGCACATGCAGCGGCACAAAGTAGTCTGCATCGCGCGTCAGGAAGGCTCGCATGGGGTTGCCTTTCACGGTGGTGGCATTGATTCGATCGCGCAGTTTCAAGGCGATTTGCAAAACCACATCTTTTTCTTTGGTGCCGTTGGGGCCAATGGCACCCGGGTCCTCTCCGCCATGACCTGCGTCAATGGCGACCACTATTAAGCGGTCTGTGATGGGCGCCGAAGGTGTTGTCGCTGAGTGAGAGGGGGAGCTGGAAGTTGCGCCCTGCGCGTTGCTTGCTGAGCTTGTGTTGGGCGTGCTGTTAGATGGACTGGTTTGACCAGCGCCTGCTTGCTTGTTGAGCCAGTCGCTCAGAGGGTCGTTGCTTTGCGATCTTTCTGCAATCCAACTTTCCAATGGATCGACCGGTGCCGTTGGATAGAGGTCAAGGACCAAACGATGTTTGTAGTCACCTACGGGCGTCAATGCAAACACTTGCGGCTGCACAGCCTGCTTCAAATCAAACACCATGCGCACCACACCGGGACTGTTTTGCGCCACGCGCACGCCGGTGATGTTGGGATCGTCAGGCTTGATTTTGCCCACCCATTCTTTGATGGAGGGGTTCAATTCCAAGCCTTCAATGTCAATGGCCAAACGTGGCGGGGAGGGCACGAAGGTGTATTTGGTTTTCAGCGCAACATCAGATTCCAAAGTGACGCGTGTGTAGTCTCTGGCCGGCCACACGCGCACCGCCATCAAGCTGGCGCCTTTGCTGATGTCGGCCCAGCCCAGCATCAATGCCAAGCTAGAAGCCTTGAGCCAATCACGTCGCTGAATTTGCATGAGCAGGTGCGTTAGAGGGCATGGCTTTCAAGAGCCCTTGAAGTAATTGATGGCCTAGTGGCGTACCTGCACAGGCTTGCACATGCCGAACCTCTTGCATATCAACAGTCAGTGTCAGTTGAAGATCTGGCGCAGGTAACATGCCTTGCGCTTGGTTGGGCCACTCTGCAATTTTCAGTCCTGTGCTGGCAAACAAATCTCGAAACCCTGCTTCTTCAAACTCTTGGGGGTCGTTGAATCGGTAGAAATCGAAATGCCAAATGGCCAAAGGCTGCTGTACCTGCGGGTGTCTGCCTTCATGGGGCTCGACCACGGCATAAGTTGGGCTTTTGATGCGACCTTCCACACCCAAAGCTTGCAGCAAATGCCGTACAAAAGTGGTTTTGCCTGCGCCCAAATTGCCTACCAATTCGATGTAAGCATTTTGTACAGGCGCTTGTTGCGCCAAAGCTTGTGCAAAAGTGCGCGTGGCAATTTCATCTGTCCACAGCCAGTGGGCCGTGCCATGTGGCTCGGGAGTTCCTACAATCGCTGGGTGAACACCGCTCATCAATCTCTTTCTAATGCAACGCCCTTGGGTCCTGTGGACTCAGCGGCTTTGTGGTCTGAGCTGCAATCGGCAGCCCGGGAACTGGGATTTTCTCAAATTGGCGTGACAGGTGTGAATTTGTCCGAGGCCGAGCCGGGATTAGAGGCTTGGTTGGCTGCAGGCTTTCACGGCAGCATGAACTATATGGCAAGCCATGGCCTAAAGCGTGCCCGACCCACAGAATTGGTCCCTGGCACGGTCAGTGTGATCACGGTCAGAATGGATTACTTGCCGAGCAATTTGCAAAACCTGTCAGCCGAAGACGCTTGGCAAGGGCTAGAGCAGGTTCAGCAGGGTGTGGTCTCTGTCTATGCAAGGGGTCGGGATTATCACAAAGTAATGCGCGGCCGGCTGCAAAAGCTGCAAGAGCGAATGGCCGCTTCGGTGGGACCGTTTGGTCACCGCGTGTTCACCGATTCAGCCCCAGTGATGGAGGCAGAATTGGCTGTGCGCAGCGGGCAGGGTTGGCGCGGTAAAAATACCTTGGTGTTACAAAGAGATGCTGGCTCCTTTTTCTTTTTGGGCGAGCTGTTTGTCGATATGGCCTTGCCGTTCACCGAGCCCGTAACCGATCACTGTGGATCTTGCACCGCTTGCATCGATGTGTGTCCTACACAGGCCATTGTGGCGCCTTACAAATTGGATGCCCGACGTTGCATTTCATACCTCACCATAGAACATGCAGGGCCCATTCCTGTTGAGTTCAGAGCGCTGATTGGTAATCGCATCTATGGTTGTGACGATTGCCAATGGGCTTGTCCCTGGAACAAGTTTGCCAAGCGCAGCCCTTTGCCAGATTTTGAAGCGCGAGATGGTTTGTCGTCTCCGTCTTTGGTCGATTTGTTGGCTTGGGATGAAGCCACCTTTTTGCGCATGACAGAGGGCAGTGCCATTCGTCGAATTGGTCACGCACGGTGGTTGCGCAATGTAGCCCTTTCGGCAGGCAATGCCTTGTCAAAATCTGCCAAACTTTCAATGGCAGAACAACAAGCTTTGGTTAAAGCGCTCAATCGATGGACAGGTCATGTTGACCCTGTTGTGCAAGAGCAAGTCGCTTGGTCTTTGGCGCAACTGGCTTAAAAGCGCAACTCACGAAGCACGCCCAGCGCAAAGGGCAAACTGAGCATGCCCAACAAGGTTGACAGCGTTACCAATCCGGCCACATAGGGGCCGTTGTAGCCCATGCGTGAGGCCAAAACGTAACATGTGGAGGCCGTTGGCAGTGCTGAAAAAATAAGCAACACAGTGGTCTGCAAGGGGTTTAATTGAAAGAATTGCGCCAAACCCCAAGCCAAACAAGGCAAGACCAAATGCTTGAAGGTCAAAACCAATGCGCCCAGCAATTTGCCCTGGTTCAGCGCTTTGAGCTCCATGCCCGCCCCAGCAGACATCAGCCCCAAAGCCAGGGATGCTGCCCCAATGCGAGACAAACTGGGGTCCATGAACTCGGGAACGCGAAGGCCCAGTAAATTGAAGGTCAGTCCGCCGGTGGTGGCCAAAATCAGTGGATTTCGAACAAGCTCGCGCAAGAAGCCCGATTCGCCGTGGCGCGCCATGGGCCAGACCGCACCGATGTTGAACATGGGGACGCAAAAGCCAATGAGCACAGAAATCAGAAGCAAGCCCTCGGGCCCCGCAAGTCGCTCTACCAACGCCAAGGCGATGAAGGAATTGAAACGAAAGCCTGCTTGTGCACTGGCCGCATGGTCGCGCTTGTCAATGTGGCGGCCAATCCATGGCCAGTAAGGCAAGCTGTAGGACAGGGCAATGGCCATCAAGCCCATGCTGATGCCGGCCAGTAAAAAATTAGAAGTGGCCTGAATATCCAAGGGGCTTTTCACAATGGAGTGAAACAGCAAAACCGGGAATAAAAAATAATAGACCAAGAACTCGGCTTGTTGCCAAACGGGACGGTTCAAGCCGGTGTAGCGGCATAAAAAATAGCCGCACAGGATGAGTGAGAAGTCAGGAAATAAAAGTTGGGCAAAATTCACCCCCCAAGCATAACGGCAGTCTTTGCTGTTTTTGTTTTGAAGTGCTTGAGATATTGCTTATGATGTTGATCAGTTTATTAGAGGAGTTGAAATGAACCGTCGTACGAGTTGGGTGGCTGCAGCCGCCTTGTTGGCGTTGAGCGCCAGTGGCACCGTTTTGGCCCAGGCCTACCCCAATAAAGTTATTCGCTTGCAGGTGCCATTTGCACCCGGCGGCACCACCGACATTGTGGCGCGCGTTATTTCTGAGCCACTGGGCAAGGCCCTTGGCCAGTCGGTCATTGTAGAAAACAAAGCTGGCGGCGGCGGCGTGGTTGGCGCAACAGAAACTGTCCGTGCTACACCTGATGGCTACTCTTTGGGCATGGCCACGGTATCGACCACCGCAGCCAACCCTGCCATCAATCCCAAAAACCCTTACAACCCCGTAACAGACTTCACGCCCATCATCAACATTGCGGCCACTCCCAATGTGATTGCGGTGCACCCCAGTTTTCCTGCGCGCAACTACAAAGATTTTGTCGCAGAGTTGAAAAAGAATCCTGGCAAATATTCTTACGCTTCTTCGGGCACAGGCGGCATTGGCCACTTGCAAACTGAGTTGTGGAAAAGCTTGGCAGGCGTCTTCATTACGCACATTCCTTATCGTGGTGCGGGTCCAGCCTTGAACGACACTGTGGCAGGTCAAGTGCCGATCATTTTTGACAACATGCCTTCGGCGTTGCCCTTTATTCAGACAGGTAAGTTGATCCCCATTGTGGTGGCAGCACCTCAGCGACTGACACAACTGCCCAATGTGCCCACATTCAAAGAAGTGGGTCTTGAGCCAGTGAACCGCATGGCCTATTACGGCATTTTGGGCCCCAAGAATTTGCCCAAAGAAGTGGTTGACAAAGTCAGCAACGGCGTCAAGAAAGCTTTGGAAGATCCTGCTGTTCGCAAGCGCATTGAAGACACAGGTTCTTTGATTGTTGCCAACACGCCCGATCAGTTTGCAGCTCAAATCAAAGCCGAGTTTGAAGTCTACAAAAAAGTGGTCGACGCTCAAAGCCTCAAATTGGACTGATGACTGAAAACAACCAAGCCGCCATCGACCGCTTTGTTGATGCGGTTTGGTTAGAAGATGGTTTGTCGGCCAATACCCTGGCCGCTTACCGAAGAGATCTCTCCGCCTTGGCGCAGTGGTTGCAACTGCATGCAGCCACTGCTTTAGAGGGGGCTCAAGAGCAGCACTTGCAAGCCTACTTTGCAGCGCGGCACAGCCTTTCCAAAGCCACCTCTGCCAATCGACGCCTCACGGTTTTCAAGCGGTATTTCCGTTGGGCATTGAGAGAGCATATTGTCCAAACGGACCCCACTCTTCGAATGCTGGCCGCCAAACAAGCATTGCGTGTGCCCAAAACATTGTCTGAAGATCAAGTGGATGCCTTGCTAACTGCGCCCGATGTCCATACGCCTCTGGGCCTGCGTGACAAAGCCATGTTGGAGTTGTTGTACGCCAGCGGTTTGCGGGTGTCAGAGTTGGTCAAGCTCAAAACACTCCATGTCTCTTTGAATGAAGGCATCTTGCGCATCATGGGCAAGGGCAGTAAAGAGCGACTGGTGCCGTTTGGGGACATGGCCAGAGACAGCTTGGTCAGTTACTTGCAAAACGGTCGCACTGCATTGCTAGGCGCCAAACAAACAGACGACTTGTTTGTGACGGCCAGTGGTCCCAAAGCGGGCACCGCCATGTCACGCATCATGTTTTGGAGCTTGATCAAAAAGTATGCCGTACTGGCAGGCATCACAGCGCCTTTGTCGCCGCACACTTTGCGTCATGCGTTTGCCACGCATTTGCTCAATCACGGCGCCGATTTGCGATCTGTGCAAGTGCTATTGGGGCATGCCGATATTTCTACCACGACCATTTACACCCATGTGGCGCGAGAGCGGTTGAAAAACTTACATGCGCAGCATCATCCCCGCGGCTAAGTTGTTTTCAATTAAAAATGAATTGATATGGCATCGATCACTTGGTAGTGGTCGTCGACTAAAGGCATCCAACGCCATTTGTCAAAAGTGGTGCAGGGGTGTGAAATGCCACTGCCCATGATTTGCCCCACAAAGGGCTGCTCATCTTGCGGCGCTTGCGCATTAAAGTGCAAGTAGGCATGTTGATCATTCAAGGCCGTTATTTGCCAGTGGCTTGGCACCCTTCGTGTACTTGTGTCGCCTATGTTGGCACGCCAGAGCGGTATGGGTAAGTCCATGTCAAAAGAAACGTCTCGTTTGCCCATCGACAACAGTGCCAAGCCAGGCTCTGGGCAAGATTGCACGCGGCTGAGAACTTCTAGCGCAGGTTGAAGCGTGTTGCTCAACTGCAGTCGCGCGCCCACACATTGCAACATTTTTTTGTACTGCACATGGTCGTGCGTGAGGTAGCAGCCAGACCGCAATATGCCACGCGCAGGACGCTGCAGCAAGGGCTTGAGGTTCTGTGCCACCAAGTCAAAGATGGCAGAGCCACCAGCTGTGAGCAAGACTTCATCGCACTCAAATAGATCGTCTGATTCGCAGGCTTGGGCCAAGCATTGAACCCGCGTCATCAGCGCTGCCACGGCTTCTGTGTCGTGCGCATGGTTACAAGTGGCCAAGGCACCTTCGTAGCACTCAATGCCGCACAAAGTCAGGTAGGGCGTTGATTTGATTCTGTGTGCCAGCGCCAGTGCTTCGTCATGTTTGCGACAACCCGTTCTCTTGCCTTCAATGCCCAGTTCAATCAGAACTGTGAAAGTGATGGGGGAAGTCGTCTTAGTTTTGTAACTGACATGCCAGGCTTCAATGGCATCAAGTTGCGCCATGGAGTCGATCAGAAAATAAATTCTGGCGCTTGGATGTTCAAGCAGCAGCGTGGCCAGTGTGTCTAAGTCGGTAGCCTGAAACACCTGATTGGCAATGATGACCCGTTGAATGCCGTGGCGAATGCCTAGCCCGGCTTGAAACACATTGGCAAAACTGATGCCCCAAGCCCCTGCTTTGATTTGCATGTCGTAGAGTTCCGGGGACATGGTGGTTTTGCCATGCGGTGCAATGTCTAAACCGCGAGCAATGCAAAAGTCTTGCATCCAGACCAGGTTGTGCGCTAGCGCTGATTGTTTGAGAACTGCCAAGGGCAGCGACAAGTGCCCCGCCAACAGATTCCAGCCTTGCTGACCAACCGCAGACCAGCTGACGGGCGCCAAGTGCCCGGGAAACCCTTTGTATGAAGCATCTAGGTGAGTCATGGTGCGTGCTAAAAGCCATGAGCCGCTAAGTCATTGAGCTCTTCTTCATCAAAACCCGCCAATCGACGCGCCTCGAGGTTGTAAGGCGACTTGAGTTTGGGCGCATCGTATTGCTGAATTAAATTGCGATAGGTGGCAACGGGATCCAAACCGCGTTGTTGGCAGACAAACCGATACCACCGATTGCCCGCGGCCACATGGCCAATTTCGTCTTCTAGAATGATGTCCAAAATACGGGCTGCAGCCATGTCGCCTGCGCTCACCAATTTATTCTTAACGCCGGGCGAGGCGTCTAAGCCGCGAGCCTCCATCGTTCTGGGCACCAAACCAATTCGAGCCAGGATGTCGCCTTTGGTGCGTTCAGCCATGTCCCAAAGAGAGTTGTGCGCGGGGAAGGCGCCGTAGTCAAATCCCATACCGGTCAAATGTCCTTGAAGCAATAAAAAGTGTTTGGCTTCTTCTTTTGCAATGCGCACCCAGTCTCGGTAAAAGTCTTCTGGCATGTCGCTGAAGCGCCAAACCACGTCAAGCGCCAAATCGATGGCGTTGAGTTCGATGTGCGCAATGGCATGCAGCAACAAAGCCTTGCCTTCGGGCGTGTTGAGCGGTTTGGCTTTGAGGCTGGTGTGAGACACCAAGATGGGCTGAGCGGACCGTCCTGGAATACCGCCAGGATCTGCAATGACAGCTTGCGTGTCTACACCCCATGACTCGGGCAGGCCCAAGGTGAGTTCTGCCTTGAAGACGGCATTTTTCTCGAGCAAGGGCGTCAGGACAGCTTGTCGGAGGTCTGACGCGATGGGGGACATTTTGGCGCAAGGCATGGCGTATTTTAGGGGTGCCTACAATGTAGGTTTTGAGTCAAGGCTAAAGAGGTCGGAAATGGCAATTTATTCGTTAGATGACAAACAACCTGTGCTGGCTGAAGGTGCTTGGGTGGCCGACAGCGCCCAAGTCATGGGCGCTGTGGAATTGGGCGCCAACGCCAGTGTTTGGTTTGGAACCGTGATTCGCGGCGATACCGAAACCATCCGCATTGGTGAGGGCAGCAACATTCAAGACTGCAGCGTATTGCACGCTGATGTGGGCAAGCCTTTGACTGTAGGTAAAAATGTGACGGTTGGGCATCAAGTGATGTTGCATGGTTGCACCATTGGCGATGAGTCTCTGATTGGCATTGGCGCCATTGTGCTCAACGGCGCCAAAATTGGTAAAAATTGTTTGGTCGGCGCGGGCTCTTTGGTCACAGAGGGCAAAGAGTTTCCCGACGGTTCCATGATCATGGGCTCTCCTGCCAAAGTGGTGCGTGAGTTGTCGCCAGAGCAAATGCAAGGCTTGCGAATGTCCGCAAAGCACTACATCGAAAATGCACATCGATTTCAATCAGGTTTGAAAAAAATTGTCTGAACTCCATAAATTTTTATTTGAAGGCTTGCCCGTTCGAGGCGCCATTGTTCGCTTGACCGATGCCTGGCAAGAAATTCTGAAACGCCGCGCGGCCAATAACGAAACCGGGGCCTATCCCGCCCCAGTCACCGAGCTGTTGGGACAGATGTCGGCGGCAGCCGTGTTGATGCAAGCCAACATCAAATTCAATGGTGCCTTGGTCTTGCAGGTGTTTGGCGACGGTCCTGTGAAATTGGCCGTGGTGGAAGTGCAGCCCGACTTTGGCGTGCGCGCTACTGCCACTTTGCAAGGTGAGGTAGCCGCAGATGCCAGCCTCAGTCAGATGGTGAACCAAAACAACGATGGCCGTTGTGCCATTACGCTGGATCCGCTCGATCGCATGCCAGGACAGCAACCCTACCAAGGTGTCGTTCCTCTTTTTGGTGATCAAAAAGAGAAGCTTGAAAAATTGAGTGAAGTGCTAGAGCACTACATGTTGCAGTCTGAGCAACTCGATACCACCTTGGTTTTGGCAGCCAACATGGACGTGGCAGCTGGCGTTTTAATTCAGCGTCTGCCCTTAGAGGGCGCTGCTAACTTGGCAGGCAAGTACGACTCGGTGGAGCGAGAAGCCGCCTTGGGCCAAAGTGAAGACTACAACCGCATTTCTATTTTGGCCAAAAGTTTGAAAGCCGAGGAGTTATTGGGTTTAGACATTGAAACGGTATTGCACCGTTTGTTTTGGGAAGAACCGCTGTTGCGCTTTGAGCCTTTGGTGGGAGAGACAGGTCCCAAATTCCGATGCAGTTGCAGCCGTGAGCGCGTAGGTCGCATGATCAAGGGCCTGGGCGTGGAAGAGGTTGAGAGTATTTTGTCTGAGCGCGAGAACATTGAAGTGGGTTGTGAGTTTTGCGGCAAGCAATACCATTTCGATCCTGTGGATGCCGCCAGCTTGTTTACCCAACCCGAGGCCACACCGCCTACAGGGCCCTCAGTTCATTGAGTTGTCTTACTTCAACAAGTCGCTGAACAATTTGTGTTCACAGTCTGCGTCGCTGCACAAATCGCAGCGCCAGGCTGTTTTGCCTTTGTTTAAACCGTATTGACTCTCGTCTCTTTGTGTTTGAAGGGCCTTGAAGCTGCTCAGGTGCTGCCCCAATTCTTCACTCAAGTTGTTGATGCCATTGCGGATGGCCATGAGGGCTGCTGACAGCCGTGCATCAGCCTGTCCATAGATCACTTTGAAGGGCAGTCCTGCACTTTGTAGCGCTTGACGTAGCAAAGTGTCAACGGGTTCGCGTACATGCGCACCATCGCGCTGCAAGCCATCCGCCACCCATGGCAAATCGAGGCCCATGACAAGTGTCAAATCAAACTGCGCTTGCTGTTGAAGCGCTGGTTCATACAGTGTTTTGTCTTTGAAAACGTAGTCGCTGTAAACCGCCGTCATGAGGGGGCTGGTGTCTGCCACCACCCAGCCACTGGCAATTGAGAAAATTCGCTCGGCTTGTCGTGTTGCAATGGCGGCTTGCTCGTGCGCATGCGGTGTTCTGCCCTTGGCATCGCACCACTCCCTCAGTGTTTCGGGTACCGCTGTTGCGTTCAGTCCCAAAGACTGAAGGGCACTTGTAATGCCGAGGCACAAGCTGGTTTTGCCGGTGCTTTCGGCGCCCAACAAAGCAATTCGAACAGGCTTAGAGAGCATGTTGACGTTGCCAAGCTTTAAGACCGACATAGCTCAGGCCTGCAAAAATGAGGTACAGCAATGCAGTCAGCCAAAGCGATTTCACCAGCATCAGCCCGACAGTGATTAAATTAACCGCCAGCCAGACCCACCAATTTTCAATTTTCTTTTTGGCCAGTAGGTATTGCGCCAACAAACTCAAGGCAGTAACCAAGCCGTCCCAGATCGCCACATCGCTGTCTGTGAATCGGTACAAAAAAAACGTGAATGCAGGCCATGCGATTAAAAAAGCGAAGATGGCTTGATGTCTTTGTCCAGGCAAAAGACGGCTGATTTGCAAGGTGGCGGGCTTGACCCAGCTTTCGGCTTGTGGGGTTTGCACGCCCAAGCGCCATTGCCGCCAACCCCAAATGGAAGTCAGAATGAACATGACTTGCAAAGAGGCCTCGCCATAGAGCTGAGTGTTCCAAAACACCACGCCGTAAAGTGCCGAGCTGGCAATGGCCAATGGCCAGCCCCAATGAATTTCTTTGATGTTGCAATAAACCATTGCCAACGACAAAACAAAGCCGGCCAACTCGACCGAATTCATCATTTTTCGATCTGCACGAAAATTTCGTTGGCTTTGACCATGCCCAGCTCGTGACGTGCACGTTCTTCGACGGTGTTTAAACCTTCTTTGAGATCGTTCACTTCAGAGTTGAGTTGATCGTTGATGCGTTTGGCTTTCGCATTCAACTCATTTTGCGCTTTAATCTTATTTTCAAGTTCGATCACTGTGGGAACACCGCCTTTGCCAAGCCAAATCTGACCCTGCAAGATCAGCAACAAAGCGATCAACAGGGCTGGCCAAAAACGGTTTTCCATGAGCATTGAAAAGTTCGAAGCGTTTCAATTAGCGCAGGTTGTAAAAAGCAGCGCGGCCGGGGTATTCAGCAATGTCGCCCAAGTCTTCTTCAATGCGAAGCAATTGGTTGTACTTGGACATGCGATCGCTTCGGCTCATAGAGCCTGTTTTGATTTGTCCCGCATTCAAGCCTACCGCAATGTCGGCAATGGTGGAGTCTTCGGTTTCGCCAGAGCGATGGCTGATGACGGCGGTATAGCCTGCGCGCTTGGCCATTTCGATGGCGGCAAAGGTTTCGGTCAGTGTGCCAATTTGGTTGATCTTGATCAGGATCGAATTGGCAATGCCTTTGTCGATGCCTTCTTTCAAAATCTTGGTGTTGGTGACGAACAAGTCATCGCCAACGATTTGAACTTTTTCACCCAAACGCTCGGTGAGCAATTTCCAACCATCCCAGTCGCCTTCGGCCATGCCGTCTTCAATGCTGATGATGGGGTACTTGTCTACCCAAGTGGCCAACATGTCAATCCACTGCTCGCCAGTTAAGGACAAGCCTTCGCCTTCAAGTTCATATTTGCCGTCTTTGTAGAACTCGCTGGCCGCGCAGTCGAGACCAATTGCAATTTGCTCGCCAGCGGTGTAGCCGGCGGCGCTAATGGCGTCCAAAATCATTTGGATAGCGGCTTCGTGGTTGGGCACGTTGGGCGCAAAGCCGCCCTCGTCGCCGACCGCAATGCTCATGCCCTTGTCGTGAATGATTTTCTTCAAGGCGTGGAACACTTCAGCGCCGTAACGCACGGCTTCGCGGAAGCTAGGGGCGCCTACGGGAATGATCATCAACTCTTGCAAGTCGAGGTTGTTGTTGGCATGCGCGCCGCCATTGATGACGTTCATCATGGGCACCGGCAATTGGCATGCGTGCATGCCGCCAAAGTAGCGGTACAAAGGCAATCCTGACTCTTCAGCAGCAGCGCGCGCCACGGCCATGGAAACAGCTAGCATGGCATTGGCACCCAAGCGGCTCTTGTTTTCAGTGCCGTCCAGATCAATCAAGGTTTTGTCGAGGAAAGATTGCTCGGAAGCATCAAGACCCAGCACGGCTTCAGAGATTTCGGTGTTGATGTGCTCAACGGCTTTCAGAACGCCTTTGCCCAGGTAACGGCTCTTATCGCCATCGCGCAATTCAATGGCTTCGCGGCTGCCTGTAGAAGCGCCAGAAGGCACTGCGGCGCGGCCCATCACGCCGGACTCTAACAATACATCGCATTCAACCGTGGGGTTGCCGCGGCTGTCTAAGATTTCGCGGCCCACAATGTCAACAATCGCACTCATGTTTACTTCTCTCTGTCTAAATTAAAAATCGTTTAACACAATAATCCCAATGCAGATGATGCAATCAATCACTGAAAATTGTTTTCGAGGAATGGGTTCTTTTTGGTTACCGCGTCGAGTTCCAACAGGGTTTCTAGCAAGGCTTTCATGTGCTGCAAGGGAACCGCATTGGGACCGTCAGACATGGCTTGGGCAGGGTTGGGGTGGGTTTCCATAAAGAGGCCTGCAACACCCACAGCCACGGCTGCACGCGACAACACAGGCACCATCTCGCGCATGCCGCCAGAGCTTGTACCTTGGCCGCCAGGCAATTGAACGGAGTGTGTAGCGTCGTACACCACGGGCGCGCCCGTTTCTCGCATGATGGCCAAGCTGCGCATGTCGGACACCAAGTTGTTGTAGCCAAAGCTAGCTCCACGCTCGCAGGCCATGAAGCTGTCTTCAGGCAAGCCGGCGTCACGCGCGGCCGCACGCGCTTTGTCAATCACGTTTTTCATGTCGTGAGGGGCCAGGAACTGCCCCTTCTTGATGTTGACCGGTTTACCCGATTGGGCCACTGCGCGAATGAAATCGGTTTGACGGCACAAGAAAGCTGGCGTTTGCAACACGTCCACAACTGCCGCCACTGCAGGGATGTCGGCTTCGGTATGGACATCGGTAAGGATAGGTACGTGCAGTTCACGCTTCACTTTGGCCAAAATTTCCAAACCTTTTTCCATGCCAGGACCACGGAAGGTGCTGCCAGAAGAGCGATTGGCTTTGTCGTAGCTACTTTTAAAGATGAAGGGAATGCCAAGGGCTGACGTGATCTCTTTCAAGGTGCCAGCCGTGTCCATTTGCAATTGCTCAGATTCAATGACACAGGGGCCGGCAATCAAAAAGAAACGCTGGTCGAGGCCAACATTAAATCCGCACAGTTTCATGGTATTCCTTGTCTGGTGACTTCAAAATTAAGCAACCGCTTTGAGGTGCTTGGCGCCTTTTTGATGATCGATCGACGCTTTGATGAACGCGTTGAACAATGGATGGCCATCCCAAGGTGTCGATTTGAACTCGGGGTGAAATTGCACGCCGACAAACCAAGGGTGCATATCTGTGGGCAACTCCACAATTTCTGTGAGCTGCTCGCGCTGCGTGAGGGCAGAAATGACCAAGCCTGCTTGGCGCAAAGTGTCCAAATAATTTACATTGGCTTCGTAACGGTGACGGTGACGCTCTGTCACTACAGGGCCATAAATGTCGTGTGCCAAAGTGCCTGCAGACACGTCAGAGCTTTGCGCACCAAGACGCATCGTGCCGCCCAAATCGGACTGCGCATCGCGTACTTGGATGGTGCCGTCTGCATCTTTCCATTCATTGATCAAGGCAATGACTGGGAAAGGTGTGTCGGGTTCGAATTCTGTGCTGTTGGCATTGGCCATGCCCGCCACATGGCGCGCATATTCAATGGTGGCCACTTGCATGCCCAAGCAAATGCCCAAGTAAGGGACTTTGCTTTCGCGAGCAAAACGTGCGGTTTGAATTTTGCCTTCAACACCGCGTTTGCCAAAACCGCCAGGTACCAAGACGCCATCAAACTTGGCCAGTTGCGCCACGGTTTCAGGTGAAATGGTTTCTGAGTCGATGTGTTCAATTTTGACGCGCACATGGTTGCGCATGCCTGCATGGCGCAAAGCTTCATTGACCGATTTATAACTGTCGGATAACTCGACATACTTGCCCACCATTGCAATGGTGACTTCGCCTTGTGGATGTTCGGTTTCGTAAACCAAATCATCCCAGCGCTTGAGGTTGGCAGGCGGTGTGTTGATGTGCAAGCGGTCGCAGATGAGGCCGTCCAAACCTTGCTCGTGCAAAACACGGGGCACTTTGTAAATGGTATCGACATCGGGCATGGAAATCACGCCCCAGCTTTGCACGTTGGTGAAGAGCGAAATTTTGTCTTTTTCGTCTTCCGGAATCATGCGGTCGGCACGGCACAGAAGTGCATCTGGCTGAATACCGATTTCGCGCAATTTTTGAACTGTATGTTGTGTTGGCTTGGTTTTGAGCTCACCTGCAGCGGCAATCCAAGGCACATACGTGAGGTGTACAAAGGCGGCGTTGTTGGGGCCAAGGCGCAAGCTCAGTTGGCGCACGGCTTCCAAGAAGGGCAGGGACTCGATGTCACCCACGGTGCCGCCAATTTCAACGATGGCCACATCGACTGCTTCAGGGGTGCCAAAGCCGGCGCCGCGCTTGATGTAGTCTTGAATTTCGTTGGTAATGTGGGGAATGACCTGAACAGTTTTGCCCAAATAATCGCCGCGGCGTTCTTTTTCGAGCACGCTTTTGTAGATTTGACCCGTGGTGAAGTTGTTGGCCTTCTTCATGCGGGTGTTGATAAAGCGCTCGTAGTGGCCCAAATCGAGGTCGGTTTCGGCGCCATCGTCGGTGACAAACACCTCACCGTGTTGAAACGGTGACATGGTGCCTGGGTCGACGTTGATGTACGGGTCCAGCTTGATGAGGGTGACTGAGAGGCCGCGCGATTCTAGGATCGCGGCGAGAGAGGCGGAGGCGATTCCCTTGCCCAGGGAAGACACCACACCACCGGTGACGAAGACGAATTTGGTCATGTCCAGGACGGGATGCTGAGCACCCGGGAGATGGAAAACGAGATTATAAAGGTGTCCTGATCTGCTACATTGCCGAACATGAACGATTTGCTCGGAAAACGCATAGTTTTGGGACTGACAGGTGGTATCGCCTGCTTCAAGGCGGCTGAGTTGTGTCGCTCGCTCATCAAAGCGGGTGCGCAAGTTCAGGTGGTCATGACCGAGGCTGCAGCCCAATTCATCACGCCTGTCACCATGCAGGCTTTGTCTGGTCGCCCTGTCTACACCTCTCAGTGGGATGCACGAGAGGGCAACAACATGGCGCACATCAACCTCAGCCGAGAGGCGGATGCCATTCTGATTGCACCTGCCAGCGCCGATTTCATGGCCAAGCTGATTCACGGCAAGGCCGACGAATTGCTGAGCCTGATGTGCTTGGCCAGACCTTTGCAAACAGTTCCCCTGATTTTGGCGCCCGCCATGAACCGTGAAATGTGGGCCCATCCTGCCACACAGCGCAATGTGGCTCAGTTGAAATCCGATGGCTCACATGTCCTAGATGTGGGACAAGGTGATCAAGCTTGCGGTGAAACCGGCGATGGTCGCATGCTGGAAGCCGATGAAATTGTGGAAGAACTGCATGCATTTTGGACACCCAAGGTTTTGCTCGGCCAGCAAGTATTGATCACAGCAGGTCCTACCTATGAAGCCATTGACCCTGTTCGCGGCATTACCAATTTGTCCAGTGGCAAGATGGGATTTGCCATTGCGCGCGCTGCGTATCACGCAGGCGCGCAGGTGAGCTTGGTCGCGGGGCCTGTGAGCTTGCCAACGCCCCGAGGTGTGAAGCGAGTGGATGTGCGTTCTGCCTTGCAAATGAGCGAGGCCGTGCAACAGTCTGCGCCGCATGCCCATGTTTTCATCGCAGCCGCAGCTGTGGCCGATTGGCGGCCAGCCTCTGCGGCAGATCAAAAAATTAAGAAGGATGGTTCAGGTGATACGCCTGAATTACGTTTCGTTGAAAACCCCGATATTTTGGCCACTATCGCGAAATCGCCTCGAGCACAAAGCGGCGACTTGTTTTGCGTCGGCTTTGCTGCCGAAAGCCACGATTTGCTGGCGCACGCGACAGCCAAGCGCGCGCGCAAAGGTGTCCCTTTGTTGGTGGGCAACATTGGCCCGAGCACCTTTGGTCAGGACGACAACGCCTTGTTATTGGTCGACGCTCAGGGCGCCAAAGAGTTTCCTCGCGCAAGCAAAACCCAGTTGGCGCATGACTTGATTCAAGACATTGCTGGCCGCCTTCGCAAAATTTGATTTACAAAAATATGATGAATGTTGACGTCAAAATTTTAGATTCCCGCATGGCCGATCAATTGCCTGCTTACGCAACGCCTGGCAGTGCGGGCCTCGATTTGCGCGCTTGCTTAGACGCCCCCATCACGCTTCAGCCCAATGCTTGGCAGCTGATCTCTACCGGCTTGTCGGTGTACCTCAAAGATCCTGGCTTTGCGGCCATGTTGTTGCCACGCTCTGGCTTGGGCCACAAGCACGGCATTGTGTTGGGCAATCTGGTCGGTTTGATTGACAGCGATTATCAAGGTCCGCTGATGGTCAGCTGCTGGAATCGCAGCCAAGAAGCCTTTACCATTCAGCCCATGGAGCGCATTGCGCAAATGGTCATCGTGCCAGTGGTGCAGGCCAAGTTCAATGTGGTCACTGAATTCGATGCGCCTAGCGAGCGGGGTGAGGGCGGTTACGGCTCAACCGGCAAGCGTTGAACCGTTGAAATTTGCATGCCCTTTTTGGGGGCATGCTTGTTTTACATTGAAGCTCAGTTTGTCTTAGTGAAGCAAACCGCCGCCAGAGCTAGGCGCATCGCCAATTTCAATTTTGAAGAAACCAGTGCCGCAGGTGCCCGCTTCTTGCTCTTGATCGGTGGCCAGCCGAACATGGTTAACTTTGAGGCTTAAGCGCAAAGCAATGCCAGACAAAGGGTGGTTGCCATCGAGCACCACATGCTCTGGGTAAATCTCGGTGATGGTGTACAACACGTTGCGCGGGGCATCAGGGTTGCAAGCTGATGGCAATGCGGTGCCTTCAATGGTCAGGCCTTCTTCAATGTCTTTGGGAAAAAGGGTGCGTGGCTCCAAAAAGAGCAAATTCTCATCGAAATCGCCAAAGGCGTCTTCGGGTTCTAGGTGCAAATCAACTTTGGCGCCCACTGAATGACCTTGCAGTGCCTCTTCAATTTTGGGCAGCAAATCATGGCCGCCAATGTAGAAGGCTACGGGCTCGTCTAGCTCGTCCAAAACTTCGCCCAAAGTATCTTTGAGCGTCCAGGTCAGTTCGACCACACATTGAGAAGTAATATCCATCCCAGAATTGTCGCAGTTTTGAAATCGATTTAGATCAGGTTCCCATGCAAAAAAACACAGCTTTGACCCTGTTGGGTGGTTTAACACCCGAACAGTTTATGAAACGTCACTGGCAAAAAAAGCCTTTGCTCATTCGACAAGCCCTGCCCAACATGAAGCCGCTGATTGAGCGCGCAAAGTTGCTGGAGATGGTGGAAAGCGAAGAAGTGGAATCTAGGCTGATCGTGCGCAAAGGTGCCCATTGGACTTTGAAAAAAGGTCCGATGGGTCGTAAAAGCTTGCCGTCCTTCAAAACGCCCGATTGGACGGTATTGGTTCAAGGTGTTGACTTGCACAATGATGCAATTCACGCACTGCTGCAGCAGTTCCGTTTTGTCCCCGATGCGCGGCTCGACGATTTGATGATCAGCTACGCCACAGATGGTGGCGGTGTCGGCCCTCATTTCGACAGCTACGATGTTTTTTTGTTGCAAGCGCATGGGCAGCGCAGATGGCGCATTGGTCGACAAAAGAAGTTTGAATTGCAAGAAGGCGTGCCACTCAAAATTCTCAAAGAATTCAAGCCAGAGGCCGAGTTTGTATTGAATCCAGGGGACATGCTCTACCTTCCACCTGGCTATGCGCACGATGGCGTTGCCGTGGGAGAGTGCATGACTTATTCGGTGGGATTCAGGGCGCCACGAAGTGCAGAATTGGCCAGCGGATTATTGATGGGCTTGTCTGAGGAGATGGCCGAAGATTGCAGTGCCTCAGCCGTCGCGCTTTACCAAGATCCACACCAAGTGGCTGCAATTCAAGATGCTTCTGTGCCCAAAGCTTTGCAAGAATTTGCTGCGCAAGCAGTGGCCAAAGCCCTCAAAGACCCACAGATTTTGAACTGCTTGTTGGGTGAGTCCCTGACAGAACCTAAACCCAATGTTTGGTTTGACACGCCAGACCTCGACGACTTGCCAAACTATGCATGGCCGACCCAAGTTCAGTTAGACCGCCGTACCAAAATGCTCTTCGATGCCAAGCACATTTTCATCAATGGCGAAAGTTTTCGAGCCGCCGGGCAAGACGCCAAGTTACTTCGCAAGTTGGCCAACGACAAAATATTGAGCCCAGCGCAAGCTGCGCAGTTGAGCGACGACGCAGCTGAATTGATGCAAGCTTGGTGGGAAGAAGGCTGGTGGCACTGAGATTTTGAGGTCTTTGCGTGACCTAGTAATAACCCTGTAAGTCAAGCTATAATCTGAGGCTGGACGGCGAGAGCTCGAGTGCTCGCGGTTCTGTCAACAGGGTTTAGCGACTCTTGATGACAATTTCCCGGAAATTGTTTTTTCACTAACTTTAAGGAAAATAATCATGAACAAGTCTCTCGTTTTGGCCGCCGTGATCGCTGCTGCTGCTTTGGCCGCTTGTGGTAAAAAAGAAGCCGCTCCTGCACCCGCACCAGCTCCCGCTGCTGCACCTGCTGCTGAAGCACCTGCTGCGCCAGCCGCCCCCGCTGCTGATGCTAAGCCTGCTGACGCTGCTGCCGCTCCTGCTGCTGCACCTGCAGAAGCTCCAAAGAAGTAATTCTGGGCAGCCTAAAAAAAACCCCGCTGTGCGGGGTTTTTTTTCGTCTCTGGATTTCGTTGGTCTGTTACTTAATTTCGTCGGCCAATAGTTTGATGATTTTTTCTGCATTGGCAGAAGTATCTGGAATGCCATCAGCGGCTTGAACTTGAACCACAGACACATCACCTTTGCTGGTCACAGCAATGCGGTACTTGGCTAAGACCGGCGTGGCTTTTTCGCTGGAGAACATTTTGGCGAAGAAGCCTGGTTCTTTGTCAGGTGAGCCAGGTGGTGCGTAGCGTACGAAGAAAACACCCTGCGCGCGGTCACGGTCTTCAACCGTGAAGCCCGTGCGGTCAATGGCCACACCAACACGGCGCCATGCACGGTCAAAACCGTCCTTGATTTCAATGGCAGGCAACTGGTTCTGTTTGATGATTTTGACGTCTGCTGCTAAACCGCCGGCAGCGTTTGGTGCAGCAGCAATTGCGCCAATTTGACTGGCACTTGCAGACATGCTTGAGCCTCCTAAGCGCAGCATCAAACGTCGGAGGAATTCAATTTCTAATTCGGGATCTGACGCACGTGGCGACCAAATGGTTTGATCTTTCAAGGCACTGGTGTAAATTTCCGCCATGCCGCGATGGGTGATGGTAATTTCAATGCCTTTGTCTGTGCGTTCGATGCGAGTTCTGAAACGATCGCGCTCGCCTGTGGAGTAAAGGCTGTCAAAAACTTTACCGACGGCTTTTCGGATGAAGTCTTGTGGTAATTTGGCTCTGTTTTCGGCCCAATCAGTTTCCATGATGCCCAACTCGGGTTGATCCGTGATAAGCACAAAACCATTGTCTTTCCAGAATTCACGAAGTGGTTCCCAAACAGAATCGGCACTGCGTTGAATCAACAAGACCCGTTGGTTGCCAGTGCGAATAATTTGGGCTTGGCCTGCTTGGTTGGTGGCTGTGCCTGCATCATTGACGGTGCGAACGCCAGTGGCGTTGGCAACGGCCGATGCGCTGTTGGTGCCTGCAACTTGGTAGCGCGAGTCGCGTTTGAGTTGGGTCAAATCTGGTGGAATTTGAAGCGTGGGCGCTTGGCTGGCGCTTTTGTAATCGATTTTGCTTTCTTCCAACGAAGAACAACCTGCAAGCAAACAGGTAAGGGCCGCGGCGCTGGCCAGTGTGGTCAAAGAGCGAGGCATGGTTACAAATCGATTCACAGGGAGTCCTTAAATAAGTCCGCTTGCACGCATTGCGGCTTCTACCACGGGTTGTTGAGCGGTTGACAATTCGGTCATGGGCAAACGCAAAGTGCCGCCACAAAGGCCCATGCGTGCCATGGCCCATTTGACAGGTATGGGGTTGGCTTCCACAAATAAATTTTTGTGCATGGGCATCAATTTGAATTGAATCTCCATGGCTTTTTGAGTGTTGCCGGCCATGGCCGCCACACACAACTCATGCATCAAACGCGGTGCTACGTTGGCTGTGACGCTCACATTGCCCTTGCCGCCGCAAAGCATCAAGGCAACTGCTGTAGGGTCATCGCCCGAGTAGACGGCAAACTCTTTGGGCAGATCACGAATGAGCCACTGGGCTCGTTCAATGTTGCCGGTGGCTTCTTTGATGCCGACGATGCCAGGCACTTGCGCCAAACGCAAAACCGTATCGTGCTGCATGTCGGCCACGGAGCGGCCAGGTACGTTGTACAAAATGATGGGCAAATCGGGCACGGCCTCGGCAATGGACTTGAAGTGCTGGTACATGCCTTCTTGCGTGGGCTTGTTGTAGTAGGGGACGACTTGCAATTGGCAATCGGCACCTACACTCTTGGCAAACTTGGCCAACTCGATGGCCTCTGCCGTTGAGTTGGCGCCACAACCGGCCATGATGGGTACGCGGCCTTTGGCTTGTTCTACCGACACGCGAATGATTTCGCGGTGCTCATCGACATTGACAGTGGGAGACTCGCCAGTGGTGCCCACCACACCAATGCAGTCGGTGCCTTCAGCGATGTGCCAATCGATCAGTTTTCGCAGGCTGCCATAGTCCACGGCGCCGTTGGGCAGCATGGGGGTCACAAGGGCGGGGATGCTGCCGGTAATGGGTTGAAAAGTTTTCGTCATGGCATGTGTTTAAAGCGACAAACAAGCATTCTAACGACAGCCAAGGCCAATCTGATGACCAGTTGTCGGGACTTGCGGGGTGGCAACGATTCGTTGGACAAATTTGGGGGGCTGTTCGGAATAGCCGTCCTCGTAGGCGATGACGTGCATTTGCGCGCAAGTCTGCAGCAATTCGCCCGGTTTGAGCAAAAAGTCGGGTCGAGACGGTTTGCCAATTTTTTCATGGCCCTGGGCAAAAGTCTCGTAAATCAAGAATCCCTGTGGCTTCAGGCTTTCCAAAATGCGCGGCAGCAGGGGGCGCCACAAGTAATTGGTCACAATGACCGCGTCAAATGTTTGCCCTGTCAGGGGCCAAGGCCCGCCTTCAATGTCGGCCTCCATCACTTGGCCATAAGCCTTCGCGGCGCTCAGTGCTTCAGCTGAGCGGTCGATGCCCAGGCAATGGTGGCCCTGATGGGCAAGCCACTGCATGTGTCTGCCCGCGCCGCAAGCCAAATCCAGCACATGGCTGTGTGGGGTCAGGAGAGGGGTCCAACGGGTGACCCAGCTAGAAGGAGCTTCGGTGCCATGCATGTGAGGGGTTTAACAATTCGTTTCAGTGATAAGCCTAGATGATGCCTGATTGTCTTTATTCGGCGTAGATGCAAGCTTGGGGCTGTAAATTTATCCAGTACTTTGAATGAATTCACACTACAATCTGCGCCCATGGCTACTACTACCTCTTCCAATTCATCTCCCGAATACGGCGAAGGCTCCATTCGAGTCTTGAAAGGCCTAGAGCCTGTCAAACAACGGCCGGGTATGTACACCCGCACCGACAATCCTTTGCACGTCATTCAAGAGGTGCTCGACAACGCGGCCGATGAAGCCTTGGCTGGCTACGGCAAAAAGATCAAGGTTTCATTGCATGGCGACGGTTCTGTCAGCATTGAAGACGACGGTCGCGGCATTCCCTTTGGTTTGCATCCAGAAGAAAAAGCACCTGTCATTGAATTGGTGTTCACGCGTTTGCATGCCGGCGGCAAGTTTGACAAAGGCAAGGGCGGTGCCTACAGCTTCTCAGGTGGATTGCATGGCGTGGGCGTCAGTGTGACCAATGCCTTGGCCAAGCGTCTCGAGGCCACCAGCTACCGCGAAGCTCAAGTGGCCACTTTGGCGTTTTCTGGGGGCGATGTGGTCGAGCCTTTGGTGACGCGAAAAGCGGGCGAGGGCGATCGCAAGCAAGGCACCACCGTACGCGTCTGGCCCGATGCCAAGTATTTTGAATCCAGTGCATTGCCAATGGCCGAGCTGACGCATTTGCTGCGCAGCAAGGCCGTCCTGATGCCAGGTGTGACGGTCACTTTGTTCAACGAAAAAACCAAAGACACGCAAACTTGGCAATACAAGGCGGGCTTGCGCGACTACCTCATGCAAACCTTGAATGGCGACCCCGTCATTCCCTTGTTTGAAGGCGAAGGCTTTGCCGATGGCAACAACGACAGCTTTGCAGAAGGCGAGGGCGCTAGTTGGGCGGTTGCTTTTACCGAAGATGGCCAGCCGGTGCGCGAAAGCTATGTCAACCTCATTCCCACCAGTGCCGGTGGCACGCACGACAGTGGCTTGCGCGATGGTTTGTTTACTGCGGTGAAGAGCTTTATTGAGTTGCACAGCTTGCTGCCCAAAGGCGTCAAACTCATGCCCGAAGATGTGTTTGCACGCGCCAGTTTTGTGCTGTCGGCCAAAGTGCTAGACCCGCAATTTCAAGGCCAAATCAAAGAACGTTTGAACTCACGCGATGCAGTTCGTTTGGTGTCTAGTTTTGTTCGACCCACCATGGAGCTTTGGCTCAATGAACACGTCGAGTACGGCAAAAAATTGGCCGAGCTGGCCATTAAGGCCGCTCAGCACCGTCAAAAGGCAGGCCAGAAAGTTGAGAAGCGCAAGAGTTCTGGCGTGGCTGTGTTGCCTGGCAAACTGACCGATTGCGAAAGCAAAGACATTGCGCACAACGAAGTGTTTTTGGTCGAGGGCGACTCTGCGGGCGGTAGCGCCAAGATGGGCCGCGACAAAGAATGTCAAGCCATTTTGCCTTTGCGTGGCAAGGTGCTCAATACCTGGGAAGTTGATCGTGATCGTCTGTTTGCCAACAACGAAATTCACGACATTTCGGTGGCCATTGGTGTCGATCCGCATGGCCCTAACGACACGCCCGATTTGTCGGGTTTGCGTTACGGCAAGATTTGCATCTTGAGTGACGCTGACGTTGACGGCTCGCACATACAAGTCTTGTTGCTCACTTTATTTTTCCGTCACTTTCCCAAGTTGATCGAAACGGGCAATGTGTTTGTCGCTCGGCCACCTTTGTTCCGTGTGGATGCACCGGCGCGCGGCAAAAAACCAGCGGCCAAGATGTACGCATTAGACGAAGCCGAAATGCAAAGTATTTTGGACAAGCTACGCAAAGATGGCGTACGCGAAGGCGCATGGAGCATCAGCCGTTTCAAAGGCTTGGGTGAGATGAGTGCCGAGCAATTGTGGGAAACCACCCTCAACCCCGACACCCGCCGTTTGCTGCCCGTGCAATTGGGCACTTTGGATTTTGCGCAAACCGAAAGCTTGATCACCCAACTGATGGGCAAAGGCGAAGCCGCAGCGCGTCGCGAGCTCATGGAGTTGCACGGTGATGACATCGAAGTGGACATTTAAACATGAACGATCAACCCACCCTAGACCTCAAAAACAGCGAGTCAGATGACTCGCTGAATTTGGCCACTTATGCGCAGCGCGCCTATCTTGAATACGCACTGAGCGTGGTCAAGGGCCGTGCGTTGCCCGATGTGTGCGATGGCCAAAAACCAGTGCAACGCCGCATTCTGTATTCCATGTCCCGCATGGGCTTGGGCTTCTCGGGTGCCACAGGTGCGAAGCCTGTCAAAAGTGCCCGTGTGGTGGGCGATGTGCTGGGCCGGTTTCACCCTCATGGCGACCAAGCCGCCTACGATGCCCTGGTGCGCATGGCGCAAGACTTCAGCCAGCGCTATCCGCTGATTGATGGTCAAGGCAACTTCGGTAGCCGTGATGGTGATGGTGCTGCGGCCATGCGTTATACAGAAGCGCGTCTCTCCAAAATCACCACTTTGTTGCTGGATGAAATTGACCAGGGGACTGTGGACTTTATTCCCAACTACGACGGCTCCACCGAAGAGCCACGTCAGTTGCCAGCCCGTTTGCCTTTCGTTTTGATGAACGGTGCCAGCGGCATTGCGGTGGGTTTGGCCACCGAAATTCCAAGTCACAATTTGCGCGAAGTAGCCGATGCGTGTGTGGCGCTCATTAAATCTCCGAAGTTAACCGACGATGAGTTGTTTGCACTCATTCCGGGCCCCGACTATCCCGGAGGCGGTCAGATCATCAGCCCCGCTTCCGACATTGCCGATGCCTATCGCACAGGGCGTGGTTCACTGAAAGTTCGCGCACGTTGGAAAATTGAAGACATGGCGCGTGGTCAGTGGCAATTGGTGGTCACCGAATTGCCCATTGGTGTTAGCTCGCAGAAAGTCTTGGAAGAAATTGAAGAACTCACCAACCCCAAAGTGAAGGCTGGCAAGAAAGCCCTGAGTGCAGACCAAATGCAACTCAAGGCCAGCATCTTGTCAGTACTCGATGTGGTGCGCGATGAGTCCAGCAAAGATGCTGCCGTGCGCTTGGTGTTTGAACCCAAAACCAGCCGCATTGAACAACAAGAATTGATCACGGCATTGCTGGCCCACACCAGCTTAGAAACCTCTTCGCCTATCAACATGACCTCGGTGGGTATTGATGGCAAGCCGGTGCAAAAATCTTTGCGCCAAATGATTTCTGAGTGGATCACGTTCCGTCAGCAAACCATTGTTCGCCGCTCTGAGCATCGCTTGGGCAAGGTGATGGACCGCATCCATATTTTGGAAGGCCGTCAGTTGGTGTTGCTCAACATTGACGAGGTGATTGCCATCATTCGACAAAGCGACGAGCCCAAGCTAGCCTTGATGGATCGCTTCAAGCTCAGCGAACGCCAGGCTGAAGACATTCTTGAAATTCGCCTGCGTCAATTGGCGCGTTTGGAAGCCATCAAGATTGAGCAAGAGCTCAAAGAGTTGCGCACAGAGCAAACACAGCTAGAAGAAATTTTGGCCAATCCAGCCTCACTCAAGCGATTGATGGTCAAAGAAATTGAGCAAGACGCCAAAACATTTGCCGATCCACGCCGCACGCTCATTCAAGAAGAGAAGAAGGCCGTGGCCGAAGTGAAAGTGGTTGATGAGCCCGTGACAGTGGTCGTTTCACAAAAGGGCTGGGTGCGTGCGCGACAGGGTCATGGTCACGATGCCAGCAGCTTTGCTTTCAAAGCTGGCGATGGTTTGTACGGCACCTTTGAATGTCGTACGGTCGATACCTTGTTGGCATTTGGCACCGCGCAAAAGGGCAGCGGTCGTGTTTACTCTGTGCCTGTGGCTTCTTTGCCAGGTGCGCGGGGCGATGGTCAACCCATCACCACTTTGATTGAACTCGAAGCGGGTACACAAGTGGCTCACTTCTTTGCCGGCCCTAGCGTGGCAACTTTGCTGATGTCGAGCTCCGGTGGTTATGGTTTCATGGCCACTGTTGAAAACATGATTTCTCGTCAAAAGGGTGGCAAGTCATTCATGACCGTGGGCGAGGGCGAGTCAGTTTGCGCGCCGTCGCATGTGTCGGGTTCCACTGCCACACCAGCGCCAGGTGCTGCACCCATGCCTGCCGCAACGCATGTTGCCTGTGCTTCTACGGGTGGGCGTATTCTGACCTTTGAGATTGGCGAACTCAAGTTGATGGAAAAAGGCGGACGTGGTTTGATGCTGCTTGATTTGGAAGCCAAAGACACACTGGCTGGCGCTGCGGCATACACACGCAGCGTGAAATTGGTTGGCATTGGTCGCGGTGGCAAAGACCGAGAAGAAACTCTGGAAATTCGCAGCTTGAACAATGCGCGTGCTGCACGTGGACGCAAGGGCAAAGCGGCCGATTTGGGTTTCAAGCCAACGCAAATTTCGCGCGTCGAATAAGCCTGATCCCCAAAGCATCCATCTACAAGGCACCTTTTGAGGTGCCTTGTTGTTTGGCGACATCAATGCTTAGGTGCAAATTGCATGCGCGGTACAAACTGATAGGTTGAGCGCCAGCAAGTGGCCAACAACTCCTCGGGGCCATGGCGGTGCGTTAACTTTTTGCGCAACCGTGAAACACACACTTGCAACCGTTTGTTGTTGTAGAAATCGGAGAGACCCCAAATGGCCATTTCGAGTGCGTCGCTGCGCAGGGCTTGCTCAGGGGCCATGGCCAGCTGGGTGAGCAGCACAGTTTCCATGGCGGTGAGGTCAATGGCGTTATTGGCAGGGCCAGTGAGTAAGGCGCGAACGGGATCGATGGTCCAGCCAGACTTGAGTGTTCTGGGCAGTCTGGCAGCCAATCGTTGAATGATGGCGATCAATTCGGCGGGGTTGAAGGGTTTACAAATACATGCATCGGCGCCAGCAGCAATGGCGGCAATTCTTTCTTCTAGTTTTGCCGTGGTCGCAATCATGATGACTCTGATTTCTGGGTTTTTGGCCAACTTGGAAGCCAAGCTGAGGCATTTTTCTCCCAGCGTGACGGCATCCAAAATGACCACGTCGCAGGTGCTTTGCGCAGTTTGTTGTGACAACTCGTCAGGGTGCTTGCAATGTACACCCTGCATGCCGGTGTTGTTCAGGTGCGTCAGCACCTGTTCTGCCAATTGATGGTCTTGTTCAACGAAGCTGACGCAGAGTGGTTTCATGACAGATTTCCTTGTTTAAATGTCTACTTAAGAATTCATAGTACTTCTTTTTGTATACATATATTGGTATCTTGTATTCAATAGTTTAAATAAAAGATACTCAAATTTACAGAAAATCTATATTTCCCCTCTCAAATCATCAATTTATGCATTCGCTTTCTTACTACTTGCAAAGATACGCATTGTTGTGAATTTGATGAATCGGCATTTGAGAGGCCTTTCCTGGCCTCTGATGCTCGGTATCAGACCACTTCTGCGATCAGTTCAATTTCTACGCAGGCACCCATGGGCAATTGCGCCACACCAAATGCACTGCGAGCATGCACGCCAATGTCACCAAAAACCTGGCCAAGCAACTCACTGCAACCATTGGTGACCAAATGTTGCTCGGTAAAGTCTGATGTGGAATTAACCAAACTCATGACTTTGACAATGCGCGTGATTTTGTTGAGGTCACCTACAGCTGCGTGCAAGGTACCCATCAAATCAATGGCCACTGCTCTTGCAGCCAACTTGGCTTCTTCGGTTTGCATGTTCTTGCCAAGCTGTCCTGCCCAAACTTGCCCATCTTTTTTTGAGATATGGCCACTGACAAAAACCAAATGCCCCGTTTTGACAAAAGGCACATAGGCAGCAGCTGGTGTTGCAACAGGGGGAAGCGTGATTTGGAGAGATTCGAGGCGTTTGTAAATTGACATGATGAAATGAAAAGGGTTAAAGAATTAGAGGGGCTCGACTGTGACATTGACCTGCAAGGTGTGACTTGCACCACCTTGTAAAACACCGCGAAGTGGCGAGACATCTGCAAAGTCACGGCCAACGGCCAAACGCACATAGTCAGCTCCTGGACTGCACCAACCACAGCGATTGTTGGTGGGATCGAAATCGTACCAAGATTCTGCTGTGGTTAACGGATCGGAGTTTGGAATACGCAGCGAAATCCATGCATGGGAGGCATCGCTGCCAATCAGGCGTGCCTGGCCAGGCGGAGGTTCTGTTAGCAAATAGCCACTGACATAACGCGCCGCCAGTCCCAAGCTGCGCAAACACGCCAGCATGACATGCGCAAAATCTTGGCAAACGCCACGTTTGTCCGATAGAACCGTCAGCGCAGGTGTGCTGATGTCGGTGCTGAAAGACTCGTACTTGAAATCAGTGTGAATGCGTTGCATCAAATTTTGAACGGCTTCTAGCACAGGCCTGTTCGGTGAAAAGCTGCTGATGGCGTAGCGTTTGAAAGCGGCATCGTGGGGAGCGTGATGTGAGGCATAAACAAATGACGAGGCTTCGTCACTGGCTTGACCCGATTGAAATTGATATGCCCTCTGAACTTGTTCCCATTGCAAAGCTTCTGCCCATTTTTGTAAATCGGATTGCTGGCGTTCAGACAAGGGGAAGGTTTCAAGTGTCGTCTGCGCATTGACCTGAAGTGTGTGATGTGCAGTGGGCAGCGACCAGTAGCAGCGGTGATTACCAAATGCATCCAAGTTGCGGCTGATTTTTTGTGCTTGGGGCAGGGTGGTAAAACGATGCGCCAATATGGTTTGGCAAGGGGTATTGCCGGGTTCGAGGTGCGCTACATGCTGCGCTGTGACCACCCTAGGGGTGTAGGCGTAATGTGTTTGGTGCGTGATGCGAAGCTTCATCGGGATAAGCTCAGTTGGCGCCGACGCTTTGCTGAGATTCATCGCTGTGCGAGAAAAACAAACCGTTCAATTGGTCTGAGACGGTTCTGGCCGTTTGTCGACACTGCCCCAGTAACGCCAACAGTTGTGGACTTGGGTTCAGTCCATCGGCAGACAGCGTGGCGAAATCCACTTTAGACAACACAGGAATGGTGTGAGATATGTCTTCGGTAGCGCCATTGGCCAGGTGTCCCATTCTGGCCAATCGTCCTCTTAATGTTTGTGCCACCCAGCCTAGAGCACGTGGGTTGTCGGTGTGGGTTAGCAGCAATTCCAACAGGGCGCCCAAGGTACGGCTTTGTTGGTACTGTGCATGAAACGAAATGGTGCTGTCAAACAAAGCCAAGACCGCGTCAAAACCTGCTTGGCTTTGCAGGCACCCCGTTTCAATGGCCGTGGCCAATGCGTGTGCTAAAAAATCCAGGCGTTCTATGTGTCGACCAATGGACAACAATCGCCAGCCATCATCACGTGTCATGCGATCCGTTTGTGCGCCTGTGAGGGCTGCCATCAATTGACTGGTGTGCGCCAACAATTGCTGAGCCCACACACTGCTGGCCACAGGGGCATCATTGTCTTGCGGCTGAAAAAATGCATTTTCAGTTTGTTCAATCAAGGTCCAATGTTCAGGGGACAAGCGTTCGCGCACAGCGGCGGCCGCTAATTTGATGGCGCGCAAGTTGTAGCCCACACCCGTGGTGTGTTGGGTGTCCCAAAAACCTGCAATCAGAGCGCGCTCGAAGACACGCCTTGATTGTTGCGCTTGAACCACGCCAGGCGCCACCAAGCCATGCGTGACACACAACTGAGTGAGCCAGTCTAAAAGTTGTGGGCTGTGTTGAGCCTCACTGTTCAAGGTGTTGAGCGCAAGCTTGGACAAGCGCAAGGTGTTTTCGGTGCGCTCAGAGTAACGACCCATCCAAAATAAATTTTCAGCCGCTCGGCTGGTCACCAAGCGATGGCGCTGCGAACTGGCCACAAACACCGCTTCTTGGGTGCTGACATGGGCTTGTTTGCTGGATTCGGATTCTGGTTGTTTATGGTTTGCCAGCACCCAAACATCGGCGCTGCTACCGCCTTGTTGCATTGAAGCGATGCCGTTTTGCGTACCCAAACGCGCGAGTCCGCCGGGCAAAACTTGCCAGCCACCAGTCTCGTTGGCCAAAACAAAGACTCGCAAAATGACGGGACGCGATGGCATGGCCCGCAAGCTGGCAAATGTTGGCGTGTGAGACAAAGGTAAAAAGCTTTGAATGGTGTGCGCCTCTGGGTTGTTTTGAATGCGGGTATGCCATTCTTCTAAATCGCGCCAGTCTAGGTTGTGGCCCATCACAGGTTCAAAACTGCTGCGTCCTGGGGCATAAGGATAGGTTGGTTTGATGACACATGCTTGCAAACGCGGCAAGGCATCTTGCAGGGCCGTTTGTTCGCCGCACCACCAACTTGGAATGGCTGGCAACAACAACTCCTCTTGCAGCAAGGTGCGAGAGAGTTGCGGTAAAAATCCGAGCAAGGCATTGGATTCTAGAAAGCCAGAACCAGGCGTGTTGGCGACCAGTACATTGCCAGCCCGAACTGCTTGCAGCAAACCAGGTACACCTAGCGTGGACTCGGCGCGCAATTCAAGCGGGTCTAGCCAATCGTCATCGACTCGCTTTAGCAAACCATGAACAGGTTTAAGCCCTTCAAGGGTTTTTAAATAAAGTTTTTCGTCTCGAACCAGCAAGTCATTGCCTTGTACCAAAGACAGCCCTAGGTACCTTGCCAAGTAAGCTTGTTCAAAATAAGTTTCGTTGTAGGGGCCAGGCGTTAGCAACGCGATGTGTGCTTGCATGCCTGCAGTTGTGCGCAACTTGAGCGCGTTGACAAAGGAACGATAGGACTCGGCAAGGCCGCGAACTGGCATGGCTTCAAAAGCCTGTGAAAACTGATTGGAAATGATTTGACGGTTTTCAAGCAAATAGCCCAAACCCGAAGGGGCTTGCGTTCTTTGCGACAACAACCACCAACAGCCATCTGGGCCTTTGACCAAGTCGAACGCTGCCAAATTCAAATGACGTCCGCCAACAGGTGAACTGCCTTGCATGGCATGCAAATACCCAGGATGTCCATGGACCAAAGCGTGAGGCATTGATCCTTGCTTTAAAAGGTGCTGCATGCCATAGACGTCGGACATGATGCCCTCTAACAGCCGCATGCGTTGAATCACGCCTGTTTGAATTTGCGCCCAATCATCGGACGACAAAATGACGGGCAACAGATCCAAAGACCAGGGCCGCTGAGGCTGATCGGCATTGGCATAGACGTTGTAAGTCATGCCGTTGTCTTGAATTTGCCTCACCATTGCGTCATGCCGACCCGGCAAACTTTCAATGCCAGAAGCGCCTAGGTGAGAGAGGAACTCAGACCATGGTGGTGTGGCGATTTGCTTGGCCGCAGACAAATGATGGGGAACATCGGGTGTCTTGGTGACGCTACCGCGCAATTCGTCCCAGTGGCCAGCGGGCGCCACATCGATGTCACGCACGATGGCTTGCACCACGGCCGATGTCTCGGCTGAGTGCAAGTCATTGGGTGAGCTGGCGTTCTGGGGGCTGGTGTTAATTTCCACAATGCGTCAATTGTCACCTCATCTGGCCCTGCGCAGGTCCAATGTGAATGGAAATTCTGGACTGGCAGCCAATTCAATGTTGGCCGATGGCATGGCCATATTGCCAGGTGTGTGCCCCATTCTGAAAAACCGCGACAAGCGACGACTTTCAGCCTCGTAGGCATTGACTGGCAAGGTGTCGTAATTGCGTCCGCCTGGGTGCGCAACATGGTATTGCGCACCACCGATCGATCGTTTCATCCAAGTGTCTAAAACGTCCACAGTCAGGGGCGCATGGACGCCAATGCTGGGGTGCAAGGATGAGGGTGGATTCCAGGCTTTGTAGCGAACACTGGCCACATACTCGCCCGCAGTGCCAGTTGGTTGCAAGGGCAGTGCTTGGCCATTGACGGTGATCGTATATCGGCTGGCGTTCATGCCGGTGACATGCACTTCCAATCGCTCAAGCGATGAGTCAACATAACGGGCTGTGCCACTTGAGGTGCTCTCTTCTCCCATCACATGCCAGGGCTCAAGTGCATTTCGCAATGTCACTTGAATCGCATCGACGCAAAACTCGCCGACTCGTGGAAACCTGAACTCGAAATGGGGTGCAAACCATGCGGGATCAAAGTGGAATCCTGCATCGCCTAACTCGGTGAGGACATCGTCAAAATCCATTTTGACAAATGTAGGCAACATGAAGCGATCGTGCAGCATGGTGCCCCAGCGTGTCACGGGCGCAGAATAGCTTTCATGCCAAAAGCGGGCTACCAATGCACGCAATAACAATTGCTGAACGACGCTCATGCGGGCATGGGGTGGCATTTCAAATGCACGCAATTCGAGCAAACCCAAACGCCCCGTGGACGAGTCTGGCGAATACATTTTGTCAATGCAAAATTCGCTGCGGTGAGTGTTGCCAGTCATGTCGACCAAGATGTTGCGCAAGCTGCGATCGACCAGCCATGGCGGCATGCTTTCACCATGTGTTTGTCGATTGCGTGCAATCTCGCGCAACGCAATTTCAAGTTCGTAAACTTGATCGTTGCGCGCTTCATCGACCCGCGGCGCTTGGCTGGTGGGGCCAATGAACATGCCGCTGAACAAGTAGCTGAGGCTTGGGTGGTTATGCCAATACAACAGCAGGCTGGCCAAAACTTCTGGCTTGCGCAAGAAGGGACTGTCTTCAGGCGTGGCACCGCCCATGACCACGTGATTGCCACCGCCCGTGCCCGTGTGCCTGCCGTCGGTCATGAATTTCTCAGCACTCAAGCGCGTTTCAAATGCGGCTTGGTACAAAAACTCGGTGTGAGACACCACCTCTTGCCAACTGCTGGCGGGATGGATGTTGACTTCGATCACACCTGGATCGGGGGTTACTTGAAGCAGTTTCAAGCGCGGATCGCGGGGAGGTGGGTAGCCCTCCAAGACGATTTGGAGGCTCAGTTGTGCAGCGGTCGCCTCGACAGCTTGTAGCAACTGCAAATAATCTTCTAGTCGCGCCAATGGCGGCATGAACACATACATCACGCCCTCAACTTGATGATCGGTATTTGCCTCTTTAAGTGGAACGGGTCCATTGGCGCGGCGAGGATCTCGTATCTCTACGCACAATGCAGTTCGCACGGTGGACTTGTCTGACTTAAAGCGCGTTGGGGGTGCAATGGCTGGTGAGTTTGACACCGCAGAATGTGTTTGAAGCGTTGGTGCAACAGAGGCCTTGTTGAATTGCGTGCCGCTTTGAAGGGCCTGTCTTGGCGAAAAAGGATCTTGGTCGATTAGCACATGTCGGTCAGTGGGAGCCGACCATGGCAAAGAATCAAGAGGCAAGCGCCAGCCCATGGCGGAATCTCCTGGCATGAGGTAGAGGCGCTCGTCACGCACAAACCACGGACCACTGTGCCAAGTCGATGGACCTGACACGTCGTTTTCGAGTGCTTGCAAAGGCAAGAGATAGCCCACTTCTTGATCTAAGCCTTGCGAAAATACGCGGTGCAATCTTGCGCGCTCGAGTTCGTCGTCTAGGCGTGCATCGAAGGGGTCCACATTGACAGGAAGTCGTCGTTCACGCCACAAGTAATACCAAGTGTCTTCGTAGCCCGCAATGATGTTGCTGGGCAATACCCCTAAGCGTGTGGCCAAGGTGCTTAAAAACAGCTGGGCATCTTGTGGTTTGTAATGATGTGCAACGCGCTCATCTGCAAACAGCGAAGGATCTTGCCAGCAGACCTGCCCATCGGCGCGCCAATAAATGCTCAAGGCCCAGCGAGGCAATTGCTCGCCTGGGTACCATTTGCCTTGGCCAAAATGCAGAAAACCCCCTTGGCCATATTGTTGACGCAACTTGTGTACAAGCTCAGTGGCCAACCCGCGTTTGGTGGGGCCAAGGGCATCCGTATTCCACTCGGGTGCATCTCGATTTTCAGTGGCAACAAATGTGGGTTCGCCGCCCATGGTGAGTCGCACGTCGCCAGCCAACAACTGGGCATCCACTTGCTCGCCCAAGGCCAAGATCTCAGTCCATTGTGAGTCGCTGTAGGGCTTGGTGACGCGCGGAGATTCATGTATGCGGGTGATGCTCATTTCATGGCTGAACGTCACTTCAGCCTCATCCATCAAGCCCTCAATGGGAGCTGCGCCCGAAGGTTGCGGCGTGCAGGCCAAGGGAATGTGTCCTTCACCTGCCAGCAAACCTGATGTCGGATCGAGTCCGACCCAACCTGCGCCAGGCAAATACACCTCGCACCATGCGTGCAAATCGGTGAAGTCAACGTCGGTACCGCTAGGGCCATCAAGCGATTTCACATCGGGCGTGAGTTGAATCAAATAACCCGATACAAATCTTGCGGCCAAGCCCATGTGCCGCATGAGTTGAACCAATAACCAAGCCGAATCGCGGCAAGAGCCACTTTTGAGTTGAAGTGTTTCTTCGGGCGTTTGTACGCCCGGTTCCATTCGAATCAGGTAGTTGATATCTTGGTAGATGCGCTGGTTGATTTGAACCAAGAAATCAATCGTTCGTTGACGGCGGCGGTCTAAGGACGCGAGGTATTTTTTAAACAAAGGTGTGCGCGGCAATTTCTCCAAGTAACTGTTTAGCTCTTCTTTGAGCTCGGGCGAGTAAGAAAGTGGGACGTGCTCTGCGCTGGGTTCTAAGAAAAAATCGAAAGGGTTGAACACCGCCATTTCGGTGACCAGGTCGACGGTGACCTTGAATTCTGAGGTTTTTTGGGGAAATACCAAGCGCGCTTGGTAATTGGAAAAGGGATCTTGTTGCCAGTTGATGAAATGCGCTGAGGGCTCGATGCGCAGGCTGTAGGACAGGATGTGACTGCGGCTGTGTGGTGCTGGCCTTAAACGAATCACTTGCGGGCCCAATTGAACGGGACGGTCGTAACGGTAGTGCGTAACGTGGTGCAGTGCGACGTGAATGGACATAAATGCAAGTAAGCGCAACAGCGGCTGCATCGAAAGAGCAGCTCGGGCTGTCTAAACTAGCAAAAGCCGCGCCATGTTGGCTGCAGCGGAAAGGGGCAAACATGCAGCTGGCGTTGTCCGGGTGGGGTGTTTTTTGGCTGTTGGGCGTCGCCTTGCAGTTGCAGCAAGCCCAAGTGTGGCCCCTGTTGATCAGCCTCAGTGTTGCCGCATGCAGTGTGGTGTGGCTGGTTTTAGCTTTGCGTAGGATCAATAAGGTCTCTCCACCTGCCATGGCCTGGGTACCCAATTTGTGCCTGCACATGGCCATTGGAAGTGCAATTGTGTTGCTGTCATGGGCCACGCTCAACGCGCGGTGTTGGTTGCAAATGCAAGATGCACTCGATCCTCTTTTGGAAGGTCAAGATTTGCAATTGGTGGTTGACGTTGCTTCCTTGCCTTATGTATTGCCTCAAGGCTTGAGGTTTCATGCAAAAGTCGTTCATGCGCATGAGTTGAGCACACACAAAGTTGTCAAAGTGCCGCCCTTGATCGACTTGTCTTGGCTGGAGTGGGAGTCTCCTCACAGCATGGATCTGCCGCTTTGGCGTAGCTTGCAGCCGGGTGATCGGTGGCAATTTCAAGTCCGGCTTAAACGCCCACATGGCAGCATGAACCCCGGCGGTTTTGATGCAGAACTGCGATGGTGGGAGCTTGGCATCATGGCCACTGGCAGTGTTCGAAGCGGCAAAACACAAGAGCCACCTGTCAAGTTAAACAGTTCTTGGCAGTACCCGTTCGATCAAATGCGGCAGCACGTTCGCACCCGCATCGAACTGGCATTGAGGGCCATAGACCCTCAGGCAGCAGGTGTGATATCGGCTTTGGTGGTGGGTGATCAGGCATCCATTGACAAGCAAAATTGGGAAGTGTTCAGGGCCACGGGTGTGGCGCATCTGATGAGCATTTCGGGTCTGCACATCACCATGTTTGCATGGCTTGCATCGACCTTGATTTACCGACTTTGGTGCGCATCTGCACGCGCAGGTCGTGCGCTGTGCTTGCGTGTTCCTGCAACTTTTGCCGCCTCCTTGGGGGGCGTGATGCTAGCAACAGTGTATGCCCTGTTTTGTGGGTGGGGCTTGCCAGCGCAGCGCACCATTCTCATGCTCTTGGTCGTTTCTGTTTTGAGGTGGCGCGGGCTGCGCTGGCCATGGCATCGAACATGGGGTCTGGTCTTGTGGGTGGTGACCCTTTGGGACCCCTGGGCGCTGCTCCAGGCCAGTTTTTGGCTGAGCTTTGCAGCGGTAGGTGCTTTGATGCTGTCTGATCAGCGCGTACACATCGGGCGCACCAAGTTGGTAGATAAGGGTGCCAAATTGGTGCAAAAAGAGTCGCGCTTGGCTTATTGCACTGCCATGATCACCGGTCTAGTGCAAGCCGCTCATTCTTTGGCGCGAGAGCAATGGCTTGTTACTGTAACTTTGGCACCTTTAACAATTTTGTTTTTTGGACAATTGTCGGTATCTGGCTTGCTGGCCAATTTGCTGGCCATTCCATGGGTCACCTTGTGCGTCACACCCTTGGCATTGATGGGCTTGTTGTGGTCGCCAATGTGGCAATTGGCAGCGTGGGCTCTACAGCCCTTGTTCGCATTCCTCACGTATTTGTCGTCTTGGTCTTGGGGGGTGCTGAGTTTTGCACAAGCCCCCTGGGTTCTGACCCTCTTGGCTTTGTTGGGGGCGTTGGTGTGTTTTCAACAATGGTCTTGGGCTATTCGGTGTTGGGGCGCACTGTGCATGCTTCCCGTTTTATTGTGGCAATCTCCGCGACCTCATTGGGGCCAGTTCGAGCTTTGGGCGCTTGATATCGGGCAGGGCAATGCTGTGCTACTAAGAACCCAAAATCATGCGTTGCTATACGACGCAGGGCCTGCTTGGGGTGAGTCGTCCGACGCGGGACAACGTGTATTGGTGCCGTTCATGGCACGTGAAGGTGTCAATCTGAATCGCCTCATGTTGAGCCATCGCGATACCGACCATACGGGTGGCGCTGCTTCGGTTTTGGCGGCGCACCCTCAAGCAGATCTGTGGGCTTCGTTGGAGCCAGATCATCCATTGGCGCAAGTTCGACAAGTAGAGTCTTGCAGGGCAGGGCAGCGCTGGGTGTGGGACGGTGTTCAGTTTGAAGTCTTGCATCCTGCCTTGGCAGATCAAGCTTCTCCCACTTCGACGAATGCTGTGAGTTGTGTTTTAAGAGTTGAAACAGGTCAAGTTCAAAATGTTCAAACTGGGCATGATGTACCTGTGGCAAGTGCCCTGCTGCCAGGTGATATCGAGGCATTGCAGGAATTTGAGTTGCTCAACAAGCAAATGCTCAAGCCCGTTGACTTCTTGTTGGTGCCACACCATGGCAGTCAAACATCGTCAACCCGCGCATTTGTTCAAACCTTGACTCCAAAATGGGCTGTGGTTCAGTCGGGTTATCGAAATCGGTATGGTCATCCAGCCCAGCAAGTGGTCTTGCGATACCAACAACTGGGAGTGCCTATGGCCATGTCACCCGTGTGTGGTGCAGCACATTGGCAAAGCACCCATCCACAACAGCTAGACTGTGAGCGTGACAAGAATCGTCGATATTGGCATTTCAAACCGCCATCAGTACCTTGAGCAGATGGCTTGTGCGGGTATGTATCTTGCTTTTCAAGAACCAGGAGTGAAGTCAGATGCAGCAATTTGATGAGATGTACAGTCAGGCGTCGGCCACCCAGCCAGGCAGTCCAGTTAGAGCCCATTACCAAGCCTATGCCGAGTGGTTGGCTGGCCAAAGTGACAATTCGATGTTGGCAAGGCGTGAAGAAGCCGAAATGATTTTTCGGCGGGTGGGCATTACCTTTGCCGTTTATGGCGACAAAGATGAAAGCGGCTCTGGCACAGAGCGACTCATTCCGTTTGACTTGATTCCGCGCATCATTCCTGCACATGAGTGGCAAAGCATGGAGCGGGGCTTGGTGCAGCGTGTCACCGCCCTCAATCGCTTCATTCATGACGTTTACCACGATCAAGAAATCATCAAAGCCGGCATCATTCCAGCCGATCAAATTCTGAACAATGCGCAGTTTCGTCCGGAGATGATGGGGGTGGATGTGCCCCACCAAATCTACTCACACATCAGCGGCATTGACATTGTTCGCGCACCCAACGCACAAGGAGAGGGCGAGTATTACGTCCTAGAAGACAACTTGCGCGTTCCCAGTGGGGTCAGCTACATGCTAGAGGACCGCAAGATGATGATGCGATTGTTCCCCGAATTGTTCAGTCGGCATCGTGTGGCACCCGTTGCGCATTACCCCGACTTGCTGCTCGAAACTTTGCGGGCGTCCAGTCCCGCGTCTTCTGCTGAGCCCACCGTGGTGGTCCTGACGCCAGGCATGTACAACAGTGCCTATTTTGAGCATGCTTTCTTGGCTCAGCAAATGGGCGTGGAGTTGGTTGAAGGCCAAGACCTGTTTGTCAAAGACCAGTTTGTTTACATGCGCACCACACGCGGCCCCAAACGTGTCGATGTCATCTATCGCCGTGTAGACGACGACTTCCTAGACCCCAAAGTGTTCAGGCCCACATCTACCTTGGGCTGTGCCGGTTTGATGGAAGCCTACCGCGTTGGCAATGTGGCCATCTGCAACGCTGTTGGCACTGGCGTGGCCGATGACAAATCGATTTACCCCTATGTGCCCAAAATGATCGAGTTCTATCTGGGTGAAAAGCCCATTTTGAACAACGTGCCCACTTTCATGTGCCGCAAGCCCGACGACTTGGCCTACACCTTGGCCAATTTGAAAGACTTGGTCGTGAAGGAGGTTCATGGTGCTGGCGGTTATGGCATGTTGGTGGGACCGGCCTCTACCAAAGCCGAAATTGAAGATTTCCGTGCGGCTCTGTTGGCCAATCCTTCGGGCTACATCGCACAACCTACACTGAGCTTGTCCAGTTGCCCAACTTACGTCGAAAGTGGCGTGGCGCCAAGACACATCGATTTAAGACCCTTTGTGCTCAGTGGCCGCACCGTGCAAATGGTGCCGGGTGGCTTAACTCGCGTGGCTTTGAAAGAAGGCTCTTTGGTGGTCAATTCGTCGCAGGGCGGCGGCACCAAAGACACGTGGATTTTGCAGGCGTGATCTGTGACATGCCCTGACCGTGTATAGCACCTAAGATTTTGAAAGACGCATCATGCTAAGCCGAACCGCTGATCACTTGTTTTGGATGTCGCGCTATACAGAGCGGGCAGAAAACACCGCGCGCATGTTGAATGTGAGCTACGAAACATCACTGTTGCCACAGTCCAGTGCCACGGTGCAATCGGGTTGGGAAGGTCTGCTGTCGATCAGTGAACTGCTGCCAGCCTACACCCAGTTGCATGGTGAGGTGACCCCGCACCATGTGATGCATTTCATGGTGATAGACCCCAACAATCCTTCTTCAATCATTTCTTGTTTGCGCGCAGCCCGAGAAAACGCAAGGGCCGTGCGTGGTGCACTCACCACCGAAGTCTGGGAAACGCAAAATCAAACATGGCTGGAGGTCAATCGCATGATTCGCTCTGGTGAGTTTGATGCAGACCCAGGTAAGTTTTTTGAATGGGTCAAGTTTAGATCTCACCTGTCGCGTGGCGTCACGGTGGGCACCATGTTGATGGATGAATCTTTGCACTTCATGCGGCTTGGTACCTTCTTGGAACGCGCAGACAACACGGCACGTCTGGTTGATGTGAAATTTCACGCGGGGCAAAACGATCGGTTCGGTGCTTTACCCGTGGCATCGCCTTTTCAAACCCAAGTCATGACATCTGATGTTTCATTAGATGGCTCGCAAGAATTCGATTTTTATCACTGGAGTGCTATCTTGCGCAGTGTCAGTGGTTTTGAAATTTACCGCAAGGTCTACCGCGATGTGATTCGCCCAGATCGTGTGGCTGAATTGTTAATCTTGCGACCCGACATGCCCAGATCTTTGCATGCCAGCTTAAATGAAGTGGTCAACAATTTAGAAGCCGTAACCGACAACAAGCAAAGTGAAACTTTGCGCCATGCTGGCAAGTTGCGCGCTGACTTGGCTTATGGCCGCATTGATGAAATTCTGGCAACTGGCTTGCATGCTTACCTCACGCAATTCTTAGAGCGTGTCAATGTATTGGGTGGCCGCATCAGTCGCGAATTCTTGATGCCGCAGGTGGGCTGAAATCTGTTCAGCCTTTTGGCCTTTTTTCGTTTAACCCTGCAGGCTTGGTAACATGCCAATATGCCTGTACAAAACTTGCTCAACCCATCAGCCCCTGTCATTGCAGAATTCAAGGGCCTGCACATTGCAGCAGGCTTGAACGCAGTCACTGGAGATGAGGGAAGTGGAAAAACGCGTTTGCTGCGTGAGTTGTCTGAGCTTCATTCCGAAACCATTTGGCTTGACCTCAAATTACCTGAATGCAACTTGCAAACACCCTTAGAAGTATGGGCGCACTGGCGCAATCGTTGTCCCCGATGGCATGAAGCTTTGTGCCTTGATTTGTGTGAGGCTTTGGACATGACGCCGCATTTGGAGAAGCGCCTTGACATGCTCTCGACTGGCGGCAGACGCAAAGTTGCTTTGATTGCATTGTTGGCCAGCGGTGCCAGGATCACTTGTCTCGATCAGCCTTTTGCGGCTTTAGACCAGGTTTCTATCAGGGTGTTGTGCGAATTTTTGAATGACATGGCCGACCACACGTCAAGGGCTTGGTTGATAGGTGATTATGAAGCGGATGCCAGATTGCAATGGACCAATCTCATTTCATTGAGGCAAGCCTGAACGGCTTGCTGCATGCTTTTCAGACCCAACCTTGGCGCCATACTTCGTCGTTTTGTAAATCGCGCCATGGAATGACTTGGCTTGCTTTGGAAAAAACAGATTCGATTTCTACAAACTCAACAGGCTCGTTAGGCAATTCAGGTTTGATGACCTTGCTGACAAGGAAGTGCCTTTGTTTTGCAACAGGTTTGACAGCGGTCCACTTTGTCAAATGTAATTTTTTGGGATTGAGTGGGTTCATGGCTTATTTGATCAAGGTTTGGCTTTGATCTCATTCTCCACGGCTTGCCCCAATTCAATCACCGCCATGGCGTAGTAGCTGCTCCAGTTGTAGCGGGTAATGGCATAGAAGTTTTCTGTGCCAGCCACATAGCTGGGGGGCGCTTCGCCATTGAGTAACTCAATCAAAGCCAAAGGACCTTTGTGGTTTAAAGCATCGCCGTTTACAACAGCGCCTTTGGCCAGAAAATTCCCCACGCTGAAAGTTGGCAAGATGTCTGGCGCCATGAGCGCATCCATGTCCAATTGTTCTTTGTTGAACGACACTGGGTAGTGGGTAGGCATGCCTGTCTGCCATTGGAAGGCTTTGAAGTAATTGGCCACAGAGCCAATGACATCGGCTTTGTTCGAAAAAAGATCAATGTGTTGATCACCGTCAAAATCGACTGCAAACTTGGCCCAACTGGAGGGCATGAATTGAGGCAGACCCATGGCGCCTGCGTAGCTGCCTTTGACCTGGGTCGATTTGATTTTTTCTTTGGAAACCATGACCAAGAATTGCGCCAACTCTTTCGAGAAAAAGGCTTGGCGCTCGGCCGCTCTGGGATGCGCTGAGGGGAAGTCAAAGGTCAGGGTGCTCAGCGCATCTAAAATTCGAAAGTTGCCAGTGTGCTGGCCATAAAAAGTTTCGACGCCAATGATGCCGACAATGAGCCAGGGTGGCACACCATAGGTCTGTTCCGCTTGGTCTAATAAGCTTTGGTTGTCTTTCCAAAATTTCGCGCCTGCTTGGATTCGTTTGGATTCAATGAAACGAGCTTGGTACGCCACCCAATTTTTCTTGCTGACGTGGGTGGGCGGCAATATCAGTTTTGGAATGCTTGGAATCAAGCGCGCTTGCGCCAACTGATCTTTGACCCATTTGACATCCAGCTGGTGCGCAAGAGCCACGTGCTCTGCCCAAGCATGAACGTCTTTGCGATTGGCATAAGCTATACCTGCTGCAGGCGTGCTGGTGTTGGCTTTGGTTTTTTTAGATTTGTTTTTTTTGGGTGTGTCAGCGGCATGTGTACCCAATGCAAAACACATCAGGAAAACAGATAAAAAGGTCGACAAAATACGCATCCCTTGAGTTTAGCCTTTGAAATGGGACGGAGTGTCGTGATAAGCTGGAAACCTTGAATTTCGATCCTCACACTTAAAGACCACCATGGGCGCTACTGGTTATTTCTCGCACGCTGATTGCCGTCTTCACGAGATGGGCGAGGGACATCCAGAATGTCCTCAGCGCCTCGATGCCATTGAGGACCGGCTTTTGATCACTGGCTTAGACCACGCACTGACCCGAAAAGAAGCAGCACCTGCATCTTTGGCCGATATCGAACTGGCCCATGGTCGTTTGTACATTGCGTCTTTGCGCGGTCTCAGCGACGCACTGATAGAAGACATTCAAGCGGGTGGCCCCTCACACAGCGCTTTGGATCCCGACACCGCCATCAACGTACACACTTGGAAAGCTGCACTGCGCTCTGCAGGCGCTGCGTTGGAGGCAACCGATGCTGTCATCGCTGGTGAATTAGAAAATGCGTTTTGCGCCACCCGTCCCCCCGGGCACCACGCCTGTCACGACAAAGCCATGGGTTTTTGTTTTTTCAACAACGTGGCCATTGCCGCCAAATATGCCTTAGAACGCCATGGCCTGAAACGTGTTGCCATCGTCGATTTTGATGTGCACCATGGCAATGGCACGGAAGACATTGTGGCTGGCGACGATCGCATCTTGATGGTGAGTTTTTATCAACACCCCTTTTACCCAGACGGCGGTGCGCGCAAGCACGACACCAACTTGGTCAATTTGCCCGTTCCCGCTTACACCAAAGGCATGGACATTCGAGAATTGATTGACATGATTTGGATGCCTCGGCTTGAAGAACATCGGCCCGAATTGATTTTCATCAGTGCTGGTTTTGATGCCCACCGGGAAGATGACATGGGCCAACTTGGTTTGGTCGAGCAAGATTATGTGTGGATCACCCAGCGCATCAAAGATGTGGCCCTCAAACATGCCAAAGGCAGAATTGTCAGTTGCTTAGAGGGTGGGTACAACCTCAGCGCATTGTCGCGCAGTGTAGAAGCACACATTCGTGTGTTGGCCGACGTCTAAGCCCAGAAAGATTGCAAATTGTCTCAAGCCCCTTTGATGATGAACGATCCGCTGCTTTGGTGGAGCCGCTTGAATACATTTGAAGCCTTCCAAGAGTTGATGCTTTTTGCTGCATGCATTGTCTTGGCTTGGAGTTTGGTCTGGGCGCTAAGGCAATCCACCACACAATGGGAACTTTCCGTATTGTTGGGCCGCAAGCTCATTGATGGTGTGCTGTTTCCAAGCCTCTTGTTGGGTTTGGTTTTTGCCACACGAGCCATATGGGCCAAGTCACATCAGTTGTGGCTTTTTGAATTCTTATTGCCAGTTTGTTTGTCTTTGGCGGCGATTCGTTTGGGCGTCAAAATTCTTCAAGCTGCGTTCAAAGAGGCCAAGTGGGTCAAGCCTGTCGAGCGCAGTGTTTCTTGGCTGGCTTGGGGCGCGGTGGTGATGTGGCTCACGGGTCTGTTGCCCTTGCTGCTAGAAGAACTAGACCAAATTCATTGGAAGGTGGGGGCCTCTCACTTGTCTGTTCGTACCCTGATTGAGGGTGGCCTTACAGCTTGTTTGGTGATGTTGTTGACCCTTTGGGTGTCGTCGGCCATTGAATCGCGCTTGCTCAAAACGTCGTCGGGCAGTGAGCTGTCCTTGCGCAAAGCCGTCAGCAATGCCGTCACATCCTTGCTCATGTTTGTGGGTTTGATGGTGTCTTTGTCGGCTGTGGGCATCGATCTGACGGCGCTGTCTGTATTGGGTGGTGCTGTGGGCGTGGGCATTGGTTTTGGCTTGCAAAAATTGGCCGCCAATTACGTCAGTGGCTTTGTGATCTTGGCCGAGCGCAGCATGAGAATTGGCGACAGCGTCAAGGTAGATGGTTTCGAAGGACGTGTCACCGACATCAAAGCGCGCTACACCGTCATTCGTGCACCCACAGGGCGTGAGTCAATCGTGCCCAATGAGATGCTCATCAACAGTCGCGTCGAAAATCTTTCTTTGGCCGATTCTCGCGTGCTTCAAAGCACCAGTGTTTCGGTTGCTTACGGAAGTCCTGTTGAGACGGTCATGGCTTTGTTGATGCAAGCTTGTGAAATGCAAGAGCGAGTTCTCAAAGACCCCGTACCCTTTGTCACCCTCACAGCCTTTGGTAGCGATGGCCTAGAATTTGGCGCGCATTATTGGGTCGATGAGCAACAGTCGGGCTTGCTTACCTTAAAGTCAGAAATCAACATCAGCATTTTGAAGTTGCTCAAAGACCACAACATTGAAATTCCATTCCCGCAGCGCGTGATTCACACACGTGCAGTCTGAAAACTGGCGCCAAGACTAAGTTCAGCGCCTTTGATTTATCAAGCGTGCAGTTGCGTTTTTAAAACTTGCGCACACAAACTCACCGCGGTGTTGGCTTCTTGCATAACGCGTCCCATGGTTATGAAGCCGTGAATTTGACGCTCAAAGCAGATGTATTGGCAAGGCACACCCGCTTTTGACAATGCGTCGGCGTACATCAATCCTTCATCGCGCAAGGGGTCAAATCCCGCAGTCAATACAAATGCGGGGGGAAGGCTAGCGTGGCTGTTTGCAAGTTGAGGTGAAGCACGCCAATCTTTGGCGTCGTCTCGATTCCTCAAGTAACTTTCGGTGTAATACGCAATGGACTCTTTGGTGAGCATGTAGCCCTTGCCATTGGCGTGATAAGACGCCGTGTCTTGCCACATGATGGTTGCAGGGTAGATGAGCAACTGAAAAACGGGTTGAACAGACAAACCCTTTTGATCACGCAAACCAATGCAGGCGGCCGCAGACAAATTGCCGCCTGCACTGTCACCACCAATGGCAATGCGGTGGGGGTCTATGCCTAAATTGGCAGCCTGTGACACAGTCCAATTGAAGGCTGCTACCGTGTCTTCATACGCTGCTGGAAATTTTTGCTCTGGCCCCATTCGGTAATCTACAGACACCACCACCACCTCTGCTTGGAGGCACAGACTTCTGCATAACACGTCATGTGTGTCCAGATCGCCAATGGTCCAGCCGCCACCGTGCAGATAGACCAAGCCAGGCAAGGCGGTTTGAGTTTGCGCAGTGTGAGGGTGGTAGACCCTGACAGATATGCTGACACCGTTGGCTGAAAAAACTTTGTCTTCAACCTTGAAAACATCCGGTGCATCGGGCTGTGTGAATGTGCGGCGTGATCGATAAGACGCACGCGCTTCTGCTGGGGAGAGGGTGTTCACAGGGGGAACACCTTTTTCAACCATCAGTTGCATCAGTTCTTGGGCTTGAGGGTCTAGCATATTCAATCCATCATTGACGGTAACCACAGGCTGATACCTGGGAAGGCCAATAAAATGCCCAGGGTGATGATCAGTACCAACACCATAGGCCAAACGCCGCGAAAGATGGCGCCCAACCCGACTTGGGGCAACAAAGCGTTCAATACAAAAAGGTTCATTCCCACAGGCGGGGATATGAGTCCAATTTGAATCACCATCACAATGAGCACGCCAAACCAAACGGGGTCAAAACCCAATTGAACCACGATGGGGAAAAACAGAGGGATGGTCAACAAGACCATGGTCAGTTCTTCCATGACGGTACCCAGTAGCACATAGATCAACATCATGGCGGCGACGATCATGATGGGCGACAGACCTAAGCCAGTGATCCAATCTTTCAGCTCAAATGGCAAGCTGGTGTAGTTGACGAAGTTGGCAAAGATTGTGGCGGCAATCAATAAGGTAAACAGCATGGCGGTGGTGCGTGCTGATTCGACCAAAACTTCCATCAGCACCTTCCAGCTCAGTGCTTTGCGTGCCAATGCAAAAAGAAAAGCACCCATCGCGCCCATGCCGGCACCTTCCGTGGCGGTGAAGAAGCCACCATAAATTCCACCCAATACCAAGATGACCAAAACCAAAACGCCCCAGATGCCGCGAAGGGCTTCAAGGCGCTGTGTCCAGTTGAATTTTTCTCCAGCAGGCGCATGTTCGGGATTTTGCCAAGTCATCACAACGACTGCCAGCATCATGAGAATCGCGGTCAAAATGCCGGGCAAAACACCCGCGGCAAACAATTTACCAATGTGTGTCTCTGTGATGATGCCGTAAATCACCAAAATAGTGGAGGGCGGAATCATGATGCCCAAAGTACCGCCAGCAGCAATCACACCTGTCGACATGGCATCGCTGTACCCCAGTTTTTTCATTGAGGGGTAGGCCACTTTACCCATGGTAGCGGCTGTTGCAATGGAAGAACCGCAAATGGCACCGAATCCTGCACAAGCTGCAATGGTGGCATGTGCCAATCCGCCCCTGCGGTGACCAATGAAGGTGTAGGCTGCATGAAAAAGTTCATGCGCCAAACCAGCACGAGCCACAAAATTGCCCATCAGGATGAACAGTGGAATGACGGACAAGGTGTAAGCGAATCCTGTTTCATGAACCACTTGGGCCGTACTGGCCAGGGCTGGCAACCAACCGCGAGTTAGGCCGATGCCGACAATGCCAACCAGTCCCATCGAAAAAGCCAAGGGCATGCGCATGAGGGCCAAAACGAAGATGGCCAAGAAACCCAATAAAGCGGCCGTCATACTGTGCTTCCTTCGGAAGCATTTTCATCCATGGGTAAAAATGCTTTGACCAGATGCACCAAACCCGTCAAGCCACAAAGCAAACCCATGCCTTGAATGAAGGGGGCTTTGGTGATTTTGAGTTGGGCCGTGGTTTCTCCGGTGACCGCAAATTCACCTCCTGTTTGCCACATTAAATAAGCAAGCCCAAAGAGCAAACCAGCAGCGACGATGTGAACAAGGGCTTGTTGAATTTTGCGAATCCAACGTGGCAGAAATGCATCCAAGGAATCGAACACAACGTGTTCGCCTTTGAGGGAGACCAAGGGCAGTGCTGCAAAAATGACAACGACCATCAATAATTCGGTCAACTCCAAAGAGCCCGTGATGGAATGAGACAAAAATTTCCGGCCAGAGACATCTAAAAATGTTAACAACATAATGGCAAACAAGGCCGTACCTGCCAGCGTGCCGCATAAAAGTTCAAGTATTTTTTTCAAAGTTCACCCATCAAAAAAGCGGTATTTGCTGAGATGGCAAATACCGCTGTTACTCTCACTATCCAGGGTTTGTGACCCTAAGGAAAGTTCAAATCATTTTTGCTTTTGCAGCTTTGCAATTTCAGCGCGGAACTCAGACAAAGCGCCTGAAGGATCTTTCAAACCTTTGGCTTTTGCTGCTTGCGCCCAGTCACGCTCAAGTTTAATGGTCCGTGCATTGACGTCGCGAACAAAGAAGTTGTCTGCTTTGATCACTTTAACGCCATTTTTTTGCATGTTCGCCAAAGCCAGATCGTCCACACGGTCCCAGGCTTTGCCGAAACGACTTGCCACTGCTTCACCAGACAATTCGTCAACCACTTTTTTGTCTTCTGCGGAGAGCGCGTTGTACTTGGCAGGGTTCATCATGAAGACGAAACTGGTGTTGTACAGACCGCCTGGGAATTGGGTCGCAAACTTAATGATCTTGTCAATTTTGAAGGAGTCAGTAGATTCAGCTGGGAAAAGCGTTCCATCCATTACGCCGCTTGACAGCAGTTCATATGAATCAGGTGCAGGTTTGAGCGTGACGTTCATGTCGAGCGTTTTGGAAATCTCATTGACCATACCGCCACCCACTCGGAATTTCAGACCGGAAAGGTCTTCAACACGGACAATGGGTTTTTTGGTATTGAACACGATGCCTGGGCCGTGAGTGAAATAACCCAAGACTTTGACGCCTTGATGCTCTGCTGCAAACTCTGGGTATTTGCTGGCAACGCGGTTGAACGCCACTGACAAAGGCTCTGCGCGATCACCTAGGAAGGGAAATTCGGCCATTTGTGTCAGAACAAAACGGCCAGGTGTGTAACCGTGCACTGTGAATGAAACATCGACCAAGCCATTTTTAACGGCATCGAAAGTGCCTGGTGCTGGGGTGACGGCACGTGGGAGGATGTTGCAACGAACGCGGTTGGATGTTTTGCTTGCCAGGTCATCACACCATTCTTTTTGTGAGACCGACAGACCGTGCGTGGGTGGAACCCAGCTAGATACTGTCAAAACCGTTTGTGCTTGTGCCCAGCCGGCGATGCCGACGAGGGTTGCCGCTGTGACGGCCATCAAAGTTTTTTTCATCCGAGTGCTCCATTAAATATTGAATCGCAAAGACTATTTTTTTATCCTGTTTGATATTAATACCAATTCCCCTACCGATTGGTCGGTGAATTCCCGAAGTTTTACAGAAGTCGTCTAAATCGTCCTTGATATAAAATTCGAACGAGCGTGCTTTTTTGGCTAAAGGTCTTGAGAAAATCATAGATTAAGGCACAATTGACGTTTACGTTAACGTCAATTAAACAAAAGGCGTTTGCGAGCCTGTTTTTATCTTGGAGATTTGGCAATGAAAATTCTTGTTCCCGTGAAGCGGGTTGTCGACTACAACGTCAAAGTGCGCGTTAAATCTGACGGCACAGGCGTAGACATCGCCAACGTCAAAATGAGCATGAACCCTTTTGACGAGATCGCAGTGGAAGAAGCTGTGCGCTTGAAAGAGAAGGGCATTGCCACAGAAGTCATCGCAGTGTCTTGCGGCGTGACACAGTGCCAAGAAACTTTGCGTACGGCCATGGCCATTGGCGCCGATCGCGGTATCCTGGTCGAAACACCCGCAGATTTGGAATTGCAACCACTGGCTGTTGCCAAGTTGCTCAAGGCGCTGGTTGACAAAGAACAACCCGGTTTGATCATCTTGGGCAAACAAGCCATTGACGATGATTGCAACCAAACGGGCCAGATGTTGGCTGCACTGGCTGACTTGCCTCAAGCCACGTTTGCTTCCAAAGTCGAAGTGGTCGATGGCAAAGTACAAGTCACTCGCGAGATAGATGGCGGCTTGGAAATCTTGTCTTTGTCCATGCCTGCTGTGATTACCACCGACCTGCGCTTGAACGAACCACGCTACGTCACTTTGCCCAACATCATGAAGGCGAAGAAAAAACAACTCGACAACTTTAAGCCCGAAGATTTGGGTGTCGATGTATCACCGCGCATTACAACCTTGAAAGTCTCTGAGCCACCCAAGCGCTCCGCCGGTATCAAGGTGCCCGATGTGGCGACATTGGTTGATAAGTTGAAGAACACAGCGAAGGTAATCTAATCATGGCTTCATTGGTTATTGCAGAACACGACAACGCATCCATCAAGGGTGCAACTTTGAACACTGTCACAGCCGCTGTGGCTTGTGGTGGTGATGTGCACGTTTTGGTGGCAGGTCACAATGCAGGTGCTGCCGCACAGGCTGCCGCGCAAATTGCTGGTGTGTCCAAAGTGATCCATGCCGACGCTGAAGGCCTGGCCCATGGCTTGGCCGAAAACGTGGCTGCCCAAGTATTGGCCATTGCCAGCAACTACACCCACATTTTGTTCCCCGCTACAGCAGGTGGCAAAAACGTGGCGCCTCGCGTGGCAGCCAAGTTGGATGTGGCTCAATTAAGCGACGTCACTTTGGTTATTTCAGCCGATACGTTCGAGCGTCCTATTTATGCTGGCAACGCCATCGCCACTGTGCAAAGCAAAGACAGCGTCAAAGTGTTGACCGTTCGCACCACAGGTTTTGATGCAGCAGCAGCCACTGGCGGTTCTGCCAGCGTTGAATCTGCAGCAGCTACAACCGACAGCGGCAAGAGCGCTTTCAAGGGCAGCGAAATTGCTAAGAACGATCGCCCCGAACTCACAGCCGCCAAGATCATTGTGTCGGGCGGCCGTGCGTTGGGCAGTGCCGAAAAGTTTGCCGAAGTCATTACGCCGTTGGCCGACAAGCTGGGTGCAGCCATGGGTGCCAGTCGCGCAGCGGTAGACGCCGGTTATGCGCCCAACGATTGGCAAGTGGGTCAAACCGGCAAGATTGTGGCGCCTCAGTTGTATGTGGCCTGCGGTATCTCGGGTGCCATTCAGCACTTGGCCGGTATGAAAGACAGCAAGGTCATTGTGGCCATCAACAAAGACCCAGAAGCTCCCATCTTCAGCGTGGCCGACTATGGCTTGGAAGCCGATCTGTTTGCAGCGGTGCCCGAGTTGGTTAACGCTTTGTGAAGCGTCTGATTTGACTTGACATGTGAGTTTGAAAGGCATCCTCTGTGGTGCCTTTCTTTTATTCGGAGAATGAAATGAGTTACGTTGCCCCCTTGAAAGACATGCTTTTTAACATTGAGCACTTGGCTCGCATTGACCAAGTGGCCCAAATGCCAGGCTTTGAAGACGCTGGTTTAGAAACAGCGCAGGCCGTGCTTGAAGAGTGCGCCAAGTTAAACCAAGATGTGATTGCCCCCTTGAACTGGGAAGGCGACAAAAATCCATCGGCCTTTGCAAATGGCATTGTCAAAACCACACCCGGATTCAAAGAAGCATTCAAGCAATATGGCGAGGGCGGCTGGCAAGGTTTGCAACACCCCACAGATTTTGGCGGACAGGGTTTGCCCAAAACCATCGGAGCGGCTTGCGGAGAAATGCTCAACTCGGCCAACATGAGTTTTGCATTGTGTCCCTTGCTCACAGATGGTGCCATTGAAGCGCTGTTGACGGCGGGCTCTGACGATTTGAAAAACATCTACCTCGAGAAATTGATTTCTGGCGAGTGGACTGGCACCATGAATTTGACTGAGCCCCAGGCAGGTTCTGATTTGGCCTTGGTTCGCACACGCGCAGAGCCATTACCCGATGGCACTTACAAAGTTTTCGGCACCAAAATCTACATCACCTATGGTGAGCACGACATGGCCGACAACATCGTTCACTTGGTGTTGGCCCGTGTGCAAGGCGCACCCGAAGGCGTGAAGGGCATTAGCTTGTTTGTCGTTCCCAAGTTCATGGTGAATGCCGATGGCAGTTTGGGTGCACGCAACGATGTTCATTGCGTCAGCATCGAACACAAAATGGGCATCAAGGCCAGCCCGACAGCCGTGCTGCAATATGGCGACAACGGCGGCGCCATTGGTTATTTGGTGGGCGAAGAAAACCGAGGCCTCGAATACATGTTCATCATGATGAACGCAGCGCGTTATGCGGTGGGCGTGCAAGGCATTGCCATTGCAGAGCGGTCTTATCAGAAGGCGGTTCAATACGCAAAAGACCGCGTGCAAAGCCGTCCTGTTGATGGCAGCATGAACACTTCAGCGCCTATCATTCATCACCCTGATGTCAAGCGCATGTTGATGACCATGCGCGCAAGCACAGAGGGTTGCCGCGCGTTGGCCACAGTGGCTGCAGCAGCTTATGACGCTGCACATCATCACCCCGATGCAGAAGTGCGCCAACAAAATGCATTGTTCTACGAGTTCATGGTGCCTTTGGTCAAAGGCTACAGCACTGAGATGAGTTTGGAGGTGACATCGCTGGGTGTGCAAGTGCACGGCGGCATGGGCTTCATCGAAGAAACAGGTGCTGCACAGTACTACCGCGACGCCAAAATTTTGACCATCTACGAAGGCACAACAGCCATTCAGGCAAACGACTTGGTGGGTCGTAAAACAGCACGCGATGGCGGTCAAACTGCCAAAGCGCTGGCGGGACAAGTAGAGCAAACAGAAAATGAATTGTTGACCAGCGCCAATGCCGATGCACAAGCGGTGGGCCGTCGTTTGAAAGCAGCTCGTTTGGCTTTCTTGGATGTGGTCAACTTTGTGGCGGGCAATACCAAAGCCAAGCCCAACGATGTCTTTGCAGGCAGCGTGCCCTATTTGATGTTGACAGGCAATTTGATGGCGGGCTGGCAAATGGGCCGCGCATTGTTGGTGGCGTTGTCATTGCACGAACAAGGTCAAGACAAAGCCTTCATGGAAGCCAAGGTCATAACCGCGCGTTTCTATGCCGATCATTTGCTCAGCCGGGCGCCTGGTATGCGTGACAGCATTGTTGAGGGTGCTAAGTGCGTGACAGAGTTGGCGCTTGAAGCTTTCTAAAATCACTGGCATCTTTTAAAAATTTAATTCCTGGAGACTCCATGTCGAAATTACCTGCCGTTTTGGCCAATTTGCCGTTCCCGGTGATTGCATCGCCTTTGTTCATCATCAGCAATCCCAAGCTGGTCATTGAGCAGTGCAAGGCAGGTGTGGTGGGCTCCATGCCTGCTTTGAATGCGCGTCCTGCAGCGCAGTTAGAAGAGTGGTTGATTGAAATTACAGAAGCACTGGCGGCTTACAACAAGGCCAACCCAGATAAGCCTGCAGCACCTTTTGCCATCAACCAAATAGTTCATAAGAGCAATGACAGGCTAGAACACGACATGGCCATGTGCGTTAAGTACAAGGTGCCTATTATCATCACGTCATTGGGCGCACGCGAAGACATCAACCAAGCGGCGCACAGCTATGGTGGTGTGGTGTTGCACGACATCATCAACAACAAGTTTGCACACAAGGCCATTGAGAAGGGCGCCGATGGATTGATCGCGGTGGCCGCGGGTGCCGGTGGCCATGCAGGCGAGAAAAGTCCGTTTGCCTTGATCCAAGAAATTCGCCAGTGGTTTGACGGCCCCATTGCGCTGTCTGGCTCGATTGCCAGTGGCGATGCTGTTTTGGCTGCGCAAGCCATGGGTGCAGACTTTGCCTACATTGGCTCTGCGTTCATTGCGACGCTTGAAGCACGAGCAGCAGAAGAATACAAACAAGCCATTGTCGATTGCAATTCAGACGACATCGTGTACAGCAATTTGTTCACAGGTGTGCACGGCAACTATTTGGCGCCCTCCATCAAAGCGGCTGGTTTAGATCCTGCCAATTTGCCTGTTTCCGATCCATCTGCGATGAACTTTGGTGGCGATGCCAAAAAGGCCTGGAAAGACATTTGGGGTTGCGGTCAAGGCATTGGTGCCATTGACGCCATTGTCAGCACTGCAGAACGTGTGGCCAAAATCAAGCAGGAGTACGCAGCGGCGCGTGCTCGCTTGGCGCTCTGAAAATACACGAGGTCTTCTTGAAGGCAAAGCGCTCAGAGGTCATTGACCTGTTCAAGGCCTGCGCTTGCGTCTTGATTGTTTGGCATCACTTGGCGCTCTACGGCCCCATGTCAGATGTCGTGGCATTGCAAGTGCCAGGACTGATGCGTTTTCTGTTTGACCATGGGCCATTGGCGGTTCAGGTTTTCTTGGTGGTCGCAGGCTATCTGGGTGCCAAGTCTTGGGCCAAAGGCTTGGCACAATCAGACTTCAAGTTTTTTCAACGTCTGTGGGGCCGATACCTGCGCCTGAGCCTGCCGCTTTTGGCGGCCCTGTCCTTTGCGGTTCTGGTGACTGCCATCGTGCGGCCATTTTTTGAGCATGCATCGCTTTCTGCGCCGCCGCAGCCCTTGCAAGTGCTCGGCCATATGCTGTTGCTGCAAGATGTCCTTCAGCTTGAAGCATTCTCCGCGGGTGTTTGGTATGTGGCCATTGATTTTCAGCTGTTCGCTTTGGCCTTGAGTTGTGCTGTAGGGGCGCGTCGTTGGCAAGGCCTGTCGGGACGCGGCACGGTTATGCAAAAAGCTTTGCTACTTTGGTCAGTACTGACACTGGTCTCGCTGTTTGTTTGGAACTTACAAGCATCACTCGACATGTGGGCCATTTACTTTTTTGGTGCTTACGGTTTAGGCTTGTGTGTGGGGGCTTGGCGATCGGCACAACTCAATCTGTCAGATTGGCACTTGCCGGTGCTCTTAACACTCGTGGGACTGGCCGCCTGGTTTTACCAGCCCAGAATCAGGCTTGTGATTGCGCTGCTGACAGCCATTTTGTTGGCACTTTATGAGCTGAATGAGGGCCAGCCCGTGGCCTGGTTGCAGTCCAAATTGCTGCAGTATTTGTCAGACGCCTCTTACACTATTTTTCTGATGCACTTTGGTGTTAGTTTGCTTTGGAGTGCCGCACTTTGGAACCTCTGGCCTGACCATTTGTGGGCCAACGCCATGGGCATGCTGATTTCATTTGCAGTGTCAATTGCCATGGGCGGTTGGCTGCATGCTTGGGTTGAAAACAAGTCGCCGAGCTGGCAACGTTTCCTGCAGTGGGCTGCCACATTTGTGGCAAGCTGCACGGCAGTCATGTTGATGACCTAACCGAGCTTGGCCAGGCTAGGCTTTGTTTCGTTCACTTTGCCTTGAATGTAGGCCAGTGCAGCTTCTACTTGGTCAATTAGTATGAGGCACAAATCGCCCGAATTTAATCGTGCCAAGGCGCTGTCAATGGCATTGAACTCGCCCTGAATGTCTTGGACGTGGGTGGTGCGTGGCGCGCCGTTCAAGCCCTCGCGCAGCAGCTGTATCACTTCGCCATCGCTGCGACCACGTTGGCAAGCGTCTTGGTACAAAATGACCTCGTCAAATGCTGTGCCCAAAATTTTAGTTTGATCGCGAATGTCTTGGTCGCGCCGATCGCCTGCGCCGCTGATCACGACCACGCGTTTTTTAGCCTGCATGTTGTCGACAGCTTGCACCAAGGCCTGAATGGCATCGGGGTTGTGTCCGTAATCTGCAATGAGTGTGGCGCCTTTGTAGTCAAACACATTGAAGCGGCCAGGTACACCTTGAATATCACTGATGAAAGTGGCCAAGCCTTGGGCAATGATGTCCCAAGGGACATTGACGGCCCATGCTGCAGCCACGGCCGCCATGACGTTTTCTGTTTGAAATCCAATTTGACCTTGGCGTGTAAGCGGTACTTCCGCCAAGGCAATGCGGAATGATTTTTTGCCCTGTTGGGCCACGATGTGACCATTTTCTGTGTAGACCACACGCTTACCTTGTGCGCGGTGTGTGGCCAATACAGGGTGATGTGGGTCGAGCGCAAAGAAGGTGACGTTGCCTGGGCACATGTTGGCCATCATGGCCACCTGTGGGTCGGCCGCATTCAAGACAGCCATGCCATCGGGGGCAACGTTGAGCACAATGACGCGCTTGAGAACCGACAAGTCTTCTAGGGTGGTGATGTAGTTCAAGCCCAAGTGATCGCCAGAACCCATGTTGGTGACGATGGCCACTTGGCAGCGGTCAAAGGCCAAGCCTTCGCGCAGCAAACCACCGCGTGCTGTTTCAAACACAGCCGCATCGACATCGGGGTGCATCAACACATTGCGCGCACTGCGTGGGCCACTGCAGTCGCCATCGTCAATTTGACGGCCGTTGACATACACACCATCGGTGTTGGTCATGCCCACCCGCAGGTTGTTGGCCCTGAGTAAGTGAGCGGTGAGGCGCACGGTGGTGGTTTTGCCGTTGGTGCCGGTAACCGCAATAACTGGAATTCGGCCGTTGTCTCCGTTGGGAAACATGTGGTCGATGACAGCTTTGCCGACGTTGCGACCTTTGCCAAAAGAGGGGCTGATGTGCATACGCAAACCAGGTGCCGCATTGACTTCAACAACGCCGCCGTTTTGTTCTTCTAAGGGTTTTAAGACCGACTCGCAAACCACATCAACGCCGCAAATGTCGACGCCCACCATTTGTGCTGCAGCAATGACGCGCGAAGCAACTTCTGCATGCACGTCGTCTGTGACGTCGGTGGCTGTGCCACCCGTTGACAAATTGGCGTTGTTCCGAAGAATGACGCGGCGGCCCTTTTCGGGCACTGAGTTGGGTTCGAGGTCTTGTAATTTCAGGCGGCCAATGGCGATGTCATCGAACTTGATTTTGGTCAGTGATGTGGAATGGCCATCGCCGCGGCGAGGATCTTCGTTGACTTTTTCGACCAATTGACGAACCGTGTGTACGCCATCGCCAACCACCAAAGGCGGTTCACGGCGTGCTGCCGCAACCAGTTTGTTGCCAACCACCAACAGCCGATAGTCGCTGCCCGGAAGAAACTTTTCAACCAACACTTCGCCATAGCGAGCTGCTGTGTCGTAGGCTTGATTAAACAAGTCACGTTCGGTGATGTTGACTGTGACACCCTTGCCCTGGTTACCGTCTTGAGGTTTGACCACCACAGGCAGGCCAATGCTTTGCGCAATGGTCCAGGCGTCTTCAAGGTCTTTGGCGGGGCGACCAATTGGCACTGGCACACCTGCTGCCAAGAGCAGCGATTTTGTGAGGTCTTTGTCTTGAGCGATCGATTCGGCAATGGCACTGGTGGTGTCTGTTTCGGCGGCTTGAATGCGGCGCTGTTTTGAACCCCAACCAAATTGCACCATGCTGCCTTCTGTGAGGCGGCGGTAGGGAATGCCTTTGATCACAGCAGCATCCACAATTGAACCCGTAGATGGGCCCAAGCGGACATCTTCGTCTAAGTCGCGCAATTCTGCGAGCGCTTGGTTCAAATCAAATGATGATTGAGTTTGCACTGCTTGGCAGAGTTTTTCGGCCCAACTGAGTGCCAAACGACCCACTGCTTCTTCAGTGTATTGCACCACCACTTGGTAAATACCTGCTTCTTCAGTGGCCGTGGTGCGGCTGAAGGTGACGGGGCAACCGGCTTGGGTTTGCAAGCTCAAGGTGATTTTTTCTAAGGCGTGCGCCATGCTGGCCGGTTGGCCTGGGCGAGAACCTTCTACAGGTCCGACAGCAGGAAAAATGCGACGAAGTTGTTTCTCGAAATCGTTGCCAGGCAGCATTTCGCACTCGCTGGGGGTGCAACTGACAATGGCTTCAATGCTGGTCTGGCGGCTCCATAAGTTGGGTCCCCGCAAAGCTCTTATTCTTGAAACTTCCATGAAACATTGATCCTGGTTGAAGCGCGTAGTCTGTGAATGCGGTGAAGTGAAGGGCAGGGCAGGGTTAGCCGTGTCAGTGCGAGCCAGGGCTTTGACCAAAACTCTTGATGCCCGCTCTGATTAAATCAGTTGGGATACCAAGTGCCCAAGCTGCGGCCGATGCTGCAAGCACTTCGACACAAGTGAGGTGATTGTTTTTAAACAGGCGATCTATGGCCGGTAACTGGCGGTTGAGAGCGTCAATTTCTTGATCGCCTTGCGCCAATACCAAATGATGCTTGCGCCAAAACACAACGCGACCGTTTTCGCTGCGATGTTTGGCAATGACAGGGTGGTCTTCTGAGTTGGCAAAGTAAGTGACTTCGCCATCGCAATACGTTGCCAAGCTGGCTACGTCGGCGTCTTCAGCGTTCAAGACGGCCATGCCATGCGACAGAACCACGTCCATTTGCGTACGAACAACATTGGGCATTTGCTCGTCGCTTTGAATGTAAAGATCTTGCAGACCTTCTGCCTTGGGCATAGATGTGATGACGCCAACTTGGCAACGGTCGTAGGGCAAACCTTCTGCCAACAAATGTCGGGCTGTGGTTTCAAACACAGCGGCTTGAACAGAACGGTTGATGAGCAGACGCTGAGCAGACTCCCACTCCATGCCATTTTGGTTTTGCAGGCAACGCTGGCCCAAGAACAAGCCTTTGGCCGAAGCGAGGCCTGTTTGAAGTCCCTGCAAATGCAAAAGCCACGCAATGAGGTGGCTGGTGCCAGTGGTATTTTCTTGGCCAATGAGGCCCACCACAGGAATTCGCGGCTCGGAATCTGAGGCAAACAAATGCGCTGCAATGGCTTGGCCAACAGGTCGAGCAGAGCCCGTCGCAGGCTTCAAATGCATGAGCAGACCGGGTCCTGCATTGACTTCCACAATGGCTGCGCCTTGCGCTTTCATCGGCTTGGAAATGTCTTGCGCGACCAGATCAACACCGGCAATATCGAGGCCAACAATGCGCGCTGCCAACGCAGCCAACTCGGCCACATCGGGGTGGACCAGATCTGTGACGTCCATGGCCATGTTGCCAGTGCGCATGACCAAGACATTGCGGTCTTTTTCGGGCACGCTGTTGCCAGTGAGGCCTTGGCGCTTAAGTTCTAGGACCGCGGTGGTGTGATCTTTGAGGCGAATGGTGTCGAGGGGGAAGTCTTCTTCTTCCCCGCGCCGTGGGTCGGAATTGATTTGAATTTCAATCAATTGCTCGACCGTGTGAATGCCGTCGCCCACAATGCTGGCGACTTCGCCCTTGTTGGCGGCAACCACTTTGCCGCCAACGACCAACAAGCGGTGCTCATCGCCCAAAATATGGCGCTCGACCAGCACATCGCTGCCTTCGGCTTCTGCCAAGTGGTAGGCCGCTTCAACCTCGGCTTGGGTGCGCAACTCGAGTGAGACGCCGCGGGCATGGTTGCCGTCGACAGGTTTGACGCAAACAGGCAAGCCAATTTCTTGAGCAGCTTCCCAGGCTTCTTGGGGGGATGCAACGTTGCGGCCTTCAGGCACGGGCACGCCGCAATTGGCAAGCAAGCTCTTGGTGAGGTCTTTGTCTTTTGACACGCCTTCAGCAATGGCGCTGGTTTGGTCGGTTTCGGCCGTCCAAATTCGGCGCTGATTGGCGCCATACCCCAGTTGAACCAAATTGCCATCGTTGAGACGGATGGCAGGGATGTTGCGCTCAGCAGCGGCATCGACAATGCAGGCTGTACTGGGTCCGATGCACAGACGATCGACCATTTGTGTGAGGTCGGCTATGACTTGCTTGACAGGATAGGATCTGTTTTCGATGGCCGCCATGACCAAATCTCGGGCAGCTTGAAGCGCTGCGCGGCTAACAGTTTCGTTGCGGGTGCGGATGACCACCTTGTAGATGCCCCGTGGACCGGCTTCGCGTGCTTTGCCAAAACCCGTTTGCATGCCTGCTCGGTTTTGCAGTTCTAAAGCCACGTGTTCCATGATGTGACCCGGCCAAGTGCCTTCGGCCAATCTTTGAAGAAAGCCGCCTCGCTCGCCTACGCTGCAACGATGCTCGACCAGGCCGGGCAACATTTCTTGCAGTCGCTCGTTGAAGCCGGGAAGGGTGTTGGAGGGGCAGTCTTCTAAGTCGCCAATGTCGATCCAAGCTTCCAGCACAGGACGGTAAGTCCAGATGTTGGGACCCTTGAGGTGGGTCATGCGTAAAAATTTGATGTCTTTAGAACTCATTTCCGTGGGCCTGACGATTCTGAGCGACGGCACCGAGTGATTCGAGTCCGGGGATACAATGACTGGCCAGTTGCAACACTGGCAATGATCGTCTGATAAACAAGGTGCATGGGCTGTGTCCTGGCCGCTTCTTTTGCTGTTTTTGTTTGCCGCCAACACGTGTTGACTCTTGCTGTTTGAACTCTTATGAACCCCAAATCCCATCCTCCCACTGACTTGCTGGGATTGCCGTTGTTCTGGCAGGAGGGCGTGTTGTCTCAAGTTCACCTTGGTGAAAACGTCCTAGCCTGGCTAGAGGTTGACCTGAATGATGAATTAAGGTTCAAAAAAAACCTTGTTATTTTGACCGATCAAAGGGTGATCTCTACGGACGACACCCAAAATAGTTGGAATTTCTGGTCTCTTACCTCTGATTTAAGTCTTCGCGTGCTAGACCACGCGGGTGTTGGCACCTTGGCTTTGAACCAAACGGGTCGACGGCTGGCCACTTGGCGATTTACCTTGGGCCTTGAGGCCGCAGTCTTGCGTTGGAAACTGCGTTTTGAAAATCAGCAACTTCAAGCTGCGCAATCTGGTCGTTTTTTGGGTATGCCATTGGCTGGCAATGACGAAAGTACAGTCACAGAACCTGGCGTCGGTGCAATGCGGCATGTTTTGTGTCCCGTATGTCAGAACGTTGTCGATGCTTCAGATGAAGAATGCCCTGTTTGCCTAGAAAAAGATCAAGCACCGACCTCCACTTGGACGCTCTTCAAACTTTGGCGTTTTGCCAAACCGTACCAAGGGCAGTTGTTGCTGGGCTTTGTCCTCACACTGGCCTCGACGGCGGCCACTTTGGTGCCTCCTTATCTCACCATGCCCCTGATGGACGAAGTCCTTATTCCCTACCAAAACGGCAAGCCCATCGACCCTGTCACGGTGTCTTGGTATTTGTTGGGCTTGTTGGGTTCTGCTTTGGTGGCGTGGGGGCTGGGATGGATCAAAACATACATCTTGGCCTTGGTGTCTGAACGCATTGGCGCTGATTTACGAACCACCACTTATCGGCATTTGCTGAAGTTGTCTTTGGAGTATTTTGGCGGTCGACGCACGGGCGATTTAATTGCCCGAATTGGCAGCGAAACCGATCGCATCAATGTGTTTCTGTCACTGCACTTGCTCGACTTTGCCACCGACATCTTGATGATCATGATGACGGCCATCATCTTGTTTTCGATCAACCCGACGCTGGCTTTGGTCACCTTGCTGCCACTTCCTTTCATCGGTTGGCTGATTCATGTGGTGCGTGAAAAACTGCGCACAGGTTTTGAAAAAATTGACCGTGTTTGGTCAGAAGTGACCAACGTCTTGACCGACACGATTCCAGGCATTCGGGTGGTCAAAGCCTTTGCGCAAGAGGACCGCGAAGCACAGCGCTTCATCGATGCCAATAAGCACAATTTGGCCGTCAATGACCGTTTGAATCGGGTGTGGTCGGTGTTCTCGCCAACGGTCACCTTGATGACCGAAATTGGTCTGTTGGTGGTTTGGGGCTTTGGCATTTGGTTGGTCTCCAAAGACCAAATCACGGTGGGTGTTTTGACAGCCTTCTTGGCTTACATTGGGCGCTTTTACACACGGCTCGATTCCATGAGTCGCATCGTGTCCACCACCCAAAAAGCAGCCTCAGGCGCCAAGCGCATTTTTGAGATTTTGGACCATGTGTCTAGCGTGCCTGAGCCGGTCAACCCAGTCGCTTTGCCCAAGGTGGAAGGACGCATCACCCTGACCGATGCCAGCTTTCGTTATGGCAACCGTGCAGTGATCAAACAATTGAATCTAGACATCAAGCCAGGTGAAATGATTGGCTTGGTAGGACACAGTGGGTCCGGTAAGAGCACCTTGGTCAATTTGATGTGTCGTTTTTACGATTTGTCGGAGGGCAGCATTGCTTTGGACGGGGTTGACATCAAGCAACTCAAAGTGGCCGATTACCGCAGGCACATTGGTTTGGTACTGCAAGAGCCGTTTTTGTTCTTTGGCACCATTGCCGACAACATTGCCTATGGCCTGCCAGATGCCTCACGCGAAGAAATTGTTGCGGCGGCCCGTGCCGCGCACGCGCATGAGTTTATTTTGCGCATGCCACAAGGTTACGACTCTTTGGTGGGTGAGCGCGGCCAAGGTTTGTCAGGTGGTGAGCGTCAGCGAATTTCCATTGCGCGCGCTTTGCTCATCAACCCTCGCATTTTGATTTTGGATGAGGCAACTTCTGCCGTCGATACCGAAACAGAAAAAGAAATTCAAAATGCGCTGGACAATTTGGTTCGCGGCCGCACCACGATTGCTATTGCGCACCGACTGTCCACATTGCGCAAAGCTGATCGCTTGGTGGTGATGGACAAAGGTCTCATTGTGGAAGAAGGCACGCACGACGTGTTGATCCAACGGCAAGGGGCTTATTGGCGCTTGTACGAAGCGCAACAAAGGCAGGCCGAATCCGAAGGTGCTGTGTTGAGAGAGAGTGCCACATCATGAACCCATCCCTGAGCAACATTAAATTTGACCAGGGCCCATCGGGTCGGTGGTACTTTGTCAGCGCTGACGGTGTGCAGCACGACCATGTGATGGCAGTTCGTTCTTTTCCTGTGGCTGCGCCCGATGAAGGCATTGCAGTCGTCGATGTAGACGGCAAAGAGTTGTTGTGGATACCGCACCTGAGCCACTTGTCTGAGGCTGTTCGACACAATGTTTTACGTGCCATGACGCAACGCGAATTCATGCCTCAAATATTGAAGCTTCTCGGTGTCAGCAGTTTTGTGACGCCCAGCATTTGGGACATTGAAACCGACCGAGGGGCCACCACCTTGCTGCTCAAAGGCGAGGAAGACATTCGTCGGCTTTCAGCTTCTGTGCTGCTTGTGACCGATGGTCATGGTGTGCAGTTTCTAATCCGTGACATGGCCCAAATGGACCGTCACTCCAGAAAACTGCTCGATCGATTTTTATGAAGGTGTGCGGCAGTCAGCGTGCACATCCAGCTTGGCTTGGTAAACCTCAGTGCTAACGCCAACCATGCCCAAGACCGAATGGAAGTAGTTGTCGTGCGTTAAGGGCGCATTGGTTTTCTTCTTCAGACAGGCACTTGACAACCCTGTTTGCGTTTCAAATTGTTGCGACCACCAACTGATCCAAGGAACGCGCTTTTGTACATCTGGCGCTACCCGATAAGGCAGGCCATGCAAGTACAAATTGTTCTCGCCCAAAGATTCACCATGGTCAGACACATAAAGCATGGCGGTGGCGTGGGTTGCATTTGATTTCTTCAGCCATTGAATGGCCTGACTGAGAAAGTGATCGGTGTAGAGAATGGTGTTGTCAAAAGAATTGACCACTTGCTCTCTTGAGCATTCTTGAAGCGCATTGCTTTTGCACTCAGGCTGAAATTTCTTGAAATTGTCGGGTACGCGTTTGTAGTAAGCAGGGCCATGGCTGCCCATTTGGTGCATGACCACCACCACACCTTTTGCACGGCGCTCTGCTGGCAATGCTTGAATGCGTTCATCCAATTGGTGAAGCATGATTTCGTCAAAACACTCACCGCCTTTGCAAAAGCTTGGGTGTTTGAGTTCCTTGGTCAGCGCTTGCGGTACGCGTTCGCAAACGCCTTTGCAGCCCGATTGGTTGTCTATCCACAACAAAGCCAAACCCGCGTGATGAAGCACATCGATCAGGCTTTCGTAATTGTTTTTGCGAGATTCAAAGTCTTCTTTGCCCAGATGCGAAAACATACAAGGGACCGATGTGGCCGTGCTTGTGCCGCAAGACATCACGCCGCGCAGGCTCACGGTGTTTTCTTTCGACAGCTCTGGCGTCGTGTTGCGATCGTAGCCATTGAGACCAAAATTGCCCATGCGTGCTGTTTCACCCAATACCAACAAAATCAGGGGTGGTTTGTCGGTTGCCTTGGCGGTTACTAACTTGGCATCTTGCCCAACGGGCAGCAGCGTTTTGTTATCGCGTTGAAAGGGCTTGGCAGCTACCATGCCAATGGCGTAATAACTGTTGAGTGGATTGATCAAATAGCGCAGCTGGGTGTGGTTGCGCATGATGGACGAGAAATCTTGAAAAACAGCCAGCAAAGATGCAAGCAGAATGCCAATAGAAAGTACAGCCATGAGGGCATTGCCAAGCAATTGCTGACCGACACGAAGTGATTTGAGGGGTGTTTTCCAAAGGACCCAAGCAGGCAGCAGTCCCAAGATGGCAAAGCTGACCAACATGCGCCAATTGAACAAGTCCAAGGCTTCTTTGGTGTCTGTTTGGATCACATTGGTGATCATGGTGCTGTCAATCACGATGCCATAACTCATCATGAAATAAGCACCGCTGGCTGCGCTGAAAAAGAACACTGTCAAAACAGGTTTCAGTAATTTGCCCCAATTGAACAAGCTCAAAAGGCTTGTGAGCGCACAGGTAATGATGAGACCAAAGCCCAGTGTGAAGGCCAACCCTCGCAGGCCATTCACTTCAGGCAACTGATGAACTTGTTGCCACAGCGCATAGTTGCCTGCGCTGGCCAGCCACAGGCTGCCCAATAGCGCTATCCAAGCAGGATGCCAGGCGTTTGTTTGAAACGAGTGAGGTCTTTGTCGTTTGGATGTCATAGGCTGAAGTTTATCGCTTCAATCTGTCATCCTGGCCAAACAGACGCGTGTTCAGGCACCACGGCCCGCATCTTGAGCTCTCTTTCGATGCGTTGGCGAAGGACATCCGAGGCTTCTCGTTCCCCATGAACCACATAAACTTGCGCAGGAACTTGGGGCATTTTTTGCAACCATGCCAAGAGTTGGTTGCCATCGGCATGGGCCGAAGCTGAACTTAGCTGAACAATTTCAGCCGTCACAGGCAAGTCTTTGCCATGCAATCGAATGGTGGGAGCGCCACTGGCCAGGCTTGCGCCGCGTGTACCGGGGGATTGAAAACCGGTCAGGATCACCATGTTGCGATGGTCTCCCACATGGTTGGCCAGGTGGTGCAAAACACGCCCGCCTGTGGCCATGCCACTGGCAGACAGAATGACCATAGGGCCGTGTCGTTTGACCAATGCCTTGGATTGTTCTGGGGTTTCGATCATGGTGGCCACGTGGTCCATGGCTTCGACTTCGGCCACATTGAGACGGTGTTCGCCCATATGGCGCTTGTACAAGGCCGTCGTGTGAATCGCCATGGGGCTGTCCAAGAAAATTGGCAGTCCATGTGGAATGGCCCCCTGCTGTTTGAGTTGCGCAATGCTGTGCAATATTGCTTGTGCGCGACCCACTGCGAAGACAGGCACAACGGCCACACCGCCGCGTGCAGCGACCTTTCTCAAAGCTTCGCCCAACTCTGAGTTGACGTTTTCTTCTGGATGTCTGCGATTGCCATAAGTCGACTCGATGAGCACCGTGTCGGCTTGGGGTGGGGCCTCGGGAGGTGGCATCAAACTGTCGTCTGGTCTGCCCAAGTCGCCAGAAAAAAGGATGCGTCGGCCCGCAACTTCCAACAACAAACTGGCGGCTCCCAATATATGCCCAGCACTGCTGAATTTGGCATTCCAACCAGGGATGGGTTGGAACCATGTGTTGAGTTTTTCTACATGAAATTGTTGCAAGCAGTATTTGGCGTCTTGTTCTGTGTACAAAGGCAAGGCGGGGTTGTGTTTGGCGTAGCCGTGTTTGTTGGCAAAGTAGGCGTCTTCCTCTTGAATGTGCCCACTGTCTGGCAACAAGATGCTGCACAAATCGCGCGTGCCTGACGTGCTGTGAACTTTGCCCTGAAAGCCATTTCGTGCCAGAAGTGGCAAGTAGCCACTGTGATCAAGATGGGCGTGGGTCAGTATGACTGCAGCGACATCTTGGGGAGGGGTGGGGCAGGGATCCCAATTGCGCAGACGCAGTTGTTTATAGCCCTGAAACAAACCGCAATCGACCAACAGTTTTTTGCCATCGTGCTCTACGCAGTATTTGGACCCGGTGACTGTGTCTGCACCGCCTAAGAATCGAATGTTGAGTGTCATGAGCCCATGTTAGGCCGATGGCCCAACATGGACTTGACTTGGATCAAGCTAAGTGCCGAACTGAAGGCTCAACTTGATTCGTCATTTATGCGCCAAACAAACCTTTGAGTTTGTCTGTCCAGCTGTTGCCTGTGGGCATGTGCTTGGCGCCACCTTTCTGCAAAGACTCTTCAAATTCTTTGAGCAACTTGCGCTGATGCTCTGTGAGTTTGACCGGCGTCTCCACTGTAATGTGACAGTACAAATCGCCTGGGTAGCTGGAACGCACGCCCTTGATGCCTTTGCCCCGCAAACGGAATTGCTTGCCAGTTTGGGTACCTTCGGGAATATCAATGGCCGCTTTGCCACTGAGTGTGGGCACATCGATTTCACCGCCCAATGCGGCTTTGCTGAAGCCGATCGGAACGGAGCAGTGTAGGTCGTCGCCATCGCGCTCGAAGATGTCGTGTTTCTTGAGGCGAATCTCAATGTACAAGTCGCCAGGTGGTCCACCATTGGTGCCCGGTTCGCCGTTGCCAGTGCTGCGAATGCGCATGCCGTCGTCAATGCCCGCAGGGATTTTGACTTCGAGTGTTTTTTGCTTTTTGAGCTTGCCTTGGCCGCTGCATGAAGGGCAGGGGTCCGAGATGATCTTGCCAGAGCCGCGGCAGTGCGGACAGGTTTGCTGCACACTGAAAAAGCCTTGGCGCATTTGAACGGTACCAGAGCCTTGGCAAGTGCCGCAGGTTTTGGCGCTGGTGCCTTTCTTGGCGCCTGAGCCATCGCAAGGCTCGCACTCTTCCCATCCGGGGATGCGAATTTGCGCGTCTTTTCCCGCTGCAGCTTCTTCTAGCGTCACTTCCATGGCGTAGCTCAAATCGCCACCACGGAAAACTTGTCGACCACCGCGTCCACCACCACGTTGTTGGCCAAAGATGTCGCCAAAAATATCGCCGAAGGCTTCGCCAAATCCACCAAAGCCTTCCGCACCGCCTGCGCCACCGCGCATGTTGGGGTCGACACCGGCGTGGCCGTATTGATCGTAGGCCGCACGTTTTTGCGCGTCCGACAGCATCTCGTAGGCCTCTTTGACCTCTTTGAATTTGGCCTCTGCGTCTTTGGCGTCGTCGCCCTGATGACGGTCAGGGTGGAACTTCATTGCCAATTTGCGATACGCCTTTTTGATCTCTTCTTCAGAGGCGTTCTTGGCTACACCCAATACTTCGTAAAAGTCTCTTTTGGCCATCGTTTTTTGCTACTGTTTGAACAAGAACGCCGCGAAAGCGATTTCCTGAGGAATACGCTGACGCGGCGGCTTGGGCTATTGCCCTTGAATGAAAGGCTTAGCCTTTTTTAACTTCTTTCACTTCTGCATCGACCACATTGTCGTCTGCTGGCTTGGCGTCGGCACCTGGGCCACCTGCAGCGCCGCCGGCAGCCGCTTCTTTGGCTTGCATGTCGGCGTACATTTTTTCGCCCAACTTCTGGCTAACGGTCATGAGGGCTTCGGTTTTCGCTTCGATGGCGTCTTTGTCTTCGCCTTTCAATGCTTCTTCCAATTCCTTCACAGCGGCTTCGATTTTTGTTTTCTCGTCGCCTTCAATCTTGTCGCCGTATTCGGTCAAGCTCTTCTTCACGCTGTGCACTGTGGCTTCGCCAGAGTTTTTGGCTTGAACGATTTCGAGTTTCTTCTTGTCGTCAGCAGCGTTCAACTCAGCGTCTTTCACCATCTGTTGAATTTCTTCTTCAGACAAACCAGAGTTGGCCTTGATGGTGATCTTGTTTTCTTTGCCTGTGCCTTTGTCTTTGGCACCCACGTGCAAGATGCCGTTGGCGTCGATGTCAAAGGACACTTCAATTTGAGGCGTACCGCGTGCGGCAGGTGGAATGCCTTCGAGGTTGAACTCGCCCAGCAACTTGTTGCCAGTGGCCATCTCACGCTCGCCTTGGTAAACCTTGATGGTCACGGCAGGTTGGTTGTCGTCTGCAGTAGAGAAGGTCTGTGCAAACTTGGTGGGAATGGTGGTGTTCTTGGTGATCATTTTGGTCATCACACCGCCCAGGGTTTCAATGCCCAAGGACAAAGGTGTCACGTCCAACAACAACACGTCTTTGCGATCGCCAGACAAAACCTGACCTTGAATGGCGGCGCCCACGGCCACGGCTTCGTCAGGGTTCACGTCTTTGCGTGGCTCTTTGCCAAAGAACTCTTTGACCTTCTCTTGCACTTTGGGCATGCGAGACATACCGCCCACCAAAATGATGTCGTCGATGTCGGACACACTCACGCCAGCGTCTTTGATGGCCATGCGGCAAGGTGCAATGGTGCGCTCGATCAACTCGTCGACCAGGCTTTCCAACTTGGCGCGGCTGAGCTTGATGTTCAGGTGCTTAGGACCTGTGGCATCGGCTGTGATGTAAGGCAAGTTGATGTCGGTGCCAGCAGAGCTAGACAATTCAATCTTGGCTTTTTCAGCAGCTTCTTTCAAGCGCTGCAAGGCCAACACGTCTTTGGACAAATCAACGCCGCTTTCTTTCTTGAATTCGGCAATGATGAAGTCGATGATGCGTTGATCGAAGTCTTCACCACCCAAGAAGGTGTCGCCGTTGGTCGACAACACTTCGAATTGTTTCTCGCCATCGACGTCGGCAATTTCAATGATGGACACGTCAAACGTACCGCCACCCAAGTCATACACGGCAATCTTTCGATCGCCTTTTTCTGTTTTGTCCAAGCCGAATGCCAACGCAGCCGCTGTGGGTTCGTTGATGATGCGCTTCACATCCAAGCCAGCAATGCGGCCAGCGTCTTTGGTGGCTTGACGTTGTGCGTCGTTGAAATAAGCAGGCACCGTGATGACGGCTTCGGTCACTTCTTCGCCGAGGTAGTCTTCGGCGGTTTTCTTCATCTTGCGCAACACTTCAGCGCTGATTTGTGGAGGCGCCAATTTGTTGCCGCGCACTTCCACCCAAGCGTCGCCGTTGTCGGCTTTTGCAATGGTGTAAGGCATCAGGTCGATGTCTTTTTGAACTTCTTTTTCAGCAAACTTGCGGCCAATCAAACGCTTCACTGCGTACAGCGTGTTGCGGGGGTTGGTCACGGCTTGACGCTTGGCGGATGCACCGACCAAAATTTCGCCGTCCTCTTGGTACGCAATGATGGAAGGGGTGGTGCGAGCGCCTTCAGCGTTCTCAATCACCTTGGTGGTGTTGCCTTCCATGATGGCCACACACGAGTTGGTGGTGCCCAAGTCAATGCCAATGATTCTTCCCATGTTCTTCTCCGGTAAATCTAAAAAATGCTTGAATGAATCAGAAGTAGGGGCTGTTTGGGCAATTTCAAGTCCGAAATGGCTGAATTTGCGTCTTTTTTGCCCTGAATTGCCTCAAAAGAGGCGCTTGACTACTTCTGTGAGGGTTTATTTAGGTGCGGTCACCGTGACCAATGCAGGTCGCAACACGCGATCTGCAATGAGGTAGCCTTTTTGCAAGACGGTCACCACGGTGTTGGCTTCTTGATCCGCAGGTACAACGCTAATGGCTTGGTGGTGATGGGGGTCAAACTTGATGCCTGCGGCAGGATTGATCTCAACCACTTTGTTGCGCTCAAGAGCGCTTTTCAATTGACGAAGCGTGGCCTCTGCGCCCTCGCGAATTTGTTCTGGGGTGACGTTTTGAATGGCCAGACCCGCCTCTAAGCTGTCCAAAACAGGCAACAAGCTGTCGGCAAAACCTTCCACCGCAAATTTACGAGCCTTGGAAATTTCCTCGTCAGCACGGCGACGCGCGTTTTGCACGTCGGCTTGGGCTCGCAAGTATTGGTCTGCCAATGTGGCGTTTTGAGCTTTGACATTGGCCAGCTCAGCTTGCGCATCGGCCAAAGGGTCTTGGGCTGTGGCAGCGTGAGGTGCTTGCGTGTCGGTGCCCATGGCCGCGGCAGCAGCGGCCAAAGCCTCGGCCGCAGGCATGACGTTTGTGGCGCCAGGGTTTTGAGTTTGATTTGGGGTGTTTTGTGAGCTGGAATCAGACATGAAATGCATCCGCAATAAATGACAACGCCCCAAACTTGGGGGCGTTTTGAAAGATTTCAAGACCCTTTGGACAAGCCGCCAAAGGGTCGTGCATCAGATCAAGACAGTTCGAGCAATTCGACGTCGAATTTGAGAGTGGCGTTCGGTGGAATCACACCGCCAGCGCCGCGCGAGCCGTAACCTAAATCAGAGGGAATGATCAGGGTGCGAGCGCCACCGATTTTCATGCCAGCCACGCCTTCGTCCCAACCCCGAATGACCATGCCTGCACCCAAAATAAATTGGAAGGGGTCGCGGCGGTCTTTGCTGGAGTCAAATTTGGCGCCTTGCTCGCCATCTTTGTACAGCCAGCCTGTGTAGTGAACAGTAACGGTTTGGCCTTTGGTGGCTTCGGCGCCATCGCCGACCACGGTGTCTTCGTATTGCAGGCCTGTGGCTGTGGTGATCATGGTGTGTCCTAGAAAAAAATCAAAGAAAGGCCGGTGCAAGACCGGCCAATGTCGCAATTATGCCAGTGGATGGGCACTGAAAGAGTCCAAGGGGTCACCGCGCTGAACGCTTGGCCAAGTCTTTCATAAGGGCTCGAATGCCATAAGTCCATGCGGGTGCTTGGTCCGAGGTGCTGACGCGGTTAAATAGCGTGCCCAATTGCGGCGTGGTGATGGCCACGCTGTCGCCGACCACGTGGGTAAAACCTTGTCCTGGGCCATGTCGGTCTTGGGTGGGCGCGAACATGGTGCCCAGAAAAAGCACCAAGCCGTCGGGGTACTGGTGACAGGGACCAATGGCTTGCGCGGCCAAGTCCAAGGGATCTCGGCTAATTTGGCTGAGTGAACTGCTGCCTTGCATGACAAAACCTTCAGGGCCATGCACGGCCATGCTGAGGTCTGTGCTTCGAACGCTGTCGATGGTGTATTGGCCATCAAACAAGCGAATGAAGGGACCGATGGCGCAGCTGGCATTGTTGTCCTTTGCCTTGCCCAAGAGCAGCGCGCTTCGGCCCTCAAAGTCGCGCAGGTTGACATCGTTGCCCATGGCGGCGCCCACCACATCCCCTTTGGAGTTGATGACCAAGACAATTTCGGGTTCGGGGTTGTTCCAAGAACTGCCAGGATGCAAGCCCACATCAAAGCCTGAGCCTACCGCGCTCATGGCTTGTGACTTGGTGAAAATTTCTGCATCAGGTCCAATGCCCACTTCTAGGTACTGCGACCAGACCCCTTGCGCCACCAAAACTTCTTTGAGTTTGACGGCTTGCGCTGAGCCTGGTTTGACGTTGCGCAGGTTGTCGCCCATGACGTCAATGACTGCCTTGCGAACACTCTCCGCTTTGGCGGCGTCACCGCGTGCTTGCTCTTCAATGACACGCTCGAGCATGCTGGCCACAAAGGTCACACCGGCGGCCTTGATGGCTTGCAAGTCTGTAGGTGCAAGGAACCATGCTTGCTGTTCATCGCGATTTTGTGGATCGGTGTTGGCCCACAAAGATTCTGTGGACCAAGTTTTGCCTTGGTGCTGTATGACATGTGCTGCGACGTTGTCAATTTCCATCAAGTCGCTGCTGGTCTGGGCCAAACCCGACAAGTCCGTGGTTTGAGTTGCGCTGACTTTGACCAGGTAGGGACCTTCTTCAGGTACCCAGATGCGGCCAATCAATATGGCGTTTGCAACATCTTGGGGCAGCGTTATTGCCAAAGAAGGAAAGCTTGAGTGTGACAAGGCCAGGTCTCCTGATGTGTGTCTCTTGAGCCCTGAAAGTCGGCGCCCTTAGAGGTAGATTTTTTGCAGCAAGGTCACCAAGGTTTGAACTTGGTTTGGCGTTAGTTTAGAGCCAATGTTCATTTCTAGCTCGGAGGCTGTAGCTTCGGCTTTGGCCATCAGATCTACGCCCTTGTCTGTTGGGTGCAGTCCCATGGCCCTTCCGTCGTGGGGGTGGGGCAAGCGTTCTAGCAAGCCCCTTGACTCGAGAGATTGCACCAAGCCCACCAAGTTAGGGGGCAAGATGTTCAAGGCGGCGCACAGCTGACGTGATGTGACGCCAGGGTTGTGCACCACCACCGACATCACGGAAAAATCAACAGGCTTCAAGTCGTAGACCGACATGCGTTCTAAAAATTGAGAAATCACGGCCAACGCAGCACGACGTGCGTTGTAACCAATTAAGGTTTCAAGGTAGCTTGTGTCGACGATGTCGACCGAAGGGGCAGGTGATTTCAGGCTGTTTGGCATTGTGTCTGAATGATATGACAACGCATGGCAAATTCAGGCAATACCCATTGACGAAAGGCTTTTGAAGGAGATTGCCAACGTTGTTTCAAGTCGGGCGTATCGTCGCTCAGCTGGTGGTCAATGCGCTGCCAGGCCCATTGCAACAAAACCAAAGCCAATGCGCGCAAGTAGTCGTCGGCAACGCGATGACCCAAACTCGGGTCTTGCTGAGCGGCTGCCAAGATGCTGCTCGTTAAGTTGCGAAGTTGGCCCGCTTCCGCTGTTTCTGAATTTGTTTCAGCCTTTATGTCGTCGAGCAATTGGTTCAAACCAAGGCCGCCATCGGCCATGATTTTGCGGACCAATAAATCGATAGCTTGAATTTCATTGGTGCCCTCATAGATCATGGCAACTCGTGCATCGCGCACGATTTGTTCGATGCCCCATTCGCGCACGTAACCATGGCCTCCCAAAACTTGCAAGCAGTCACTGCCGCCGTGAAAGGCCTGATGGGTGAATGCGGCTTTCATGACTGGCGTCACAAGCGCACACCAGCGTTGCGATTTGGCTGCAGTGTCTTTGTCTGCGTGTTTAATGCGGTCTAACTCAATGGCAGTTTGATAGGCCAATACACGACCGCCATCTACCCATGAACGCTGAGTGTCCAGGATTCGCTTGATGGCTGGGTGCTCGATGATGAAGTCTGCTTCGGCTGCAGATTTTGCTTTGCCCTCTCTGCCAAGTGGCGCGCGCATTTGGCGACGCTCTTTGGCGTATGCGTCTGCTTTTTGCCAAGCGGCGTCCAGAAGTCCAATGCCTTGCATGGCCACATGCAAACGTGCAGCGTTCATCATCACAAACATGGCATTCAAACCTTTGCCAGGTTCGCCAATGATTTCTGCGATCGCATCGTCAAACCGCATCACGCAAGTAGGGCTGCCGTGCAAACCCATCTTTTCTTCAATGCGGTCGCAATGCACGGCACTGCGATCGCCATTCGGATAAAACTTGGGGACCAAGAAAAGCGACAAACCTTTGGGTCCTGGCGGTGCGTCGGGCAAGCGAGCCAAGACCAAGTGCACGATGTTCTCGGTGAGGTCATGTTCGCCACCGGAAATGAAAATCTTGGTGCCATTCAAGGCGTAGCGACCATCTGCTTGAGGCGTTGCTTTTGTGCGTGACAGGCCTAAGTCGCTGCCAGCATGGGGTTCGGTAAGGCACATTGTTGCCAACCATTCGCCAGTGCCAACCTTGCCAAGGTAGGTTTCTTTGAGGGAGGGGCTGGCGTAGTGCTTGATGCATTCATAGGCGCCATGCAACAAGCCAGGTGCCATGGTCCAGCCATGGTTGGCACCCGACAGCATCTCATACAGCATGATCTCTAACACGGTGGGCAAGCCTTGGCCCCCATCTTCGATATCAGCCGAAAGTGCAGGCCAGCCTGCTTGCCAAAACATTTGGTAAGCCGCTTGAAAACCAGGGGGCATGGTGACTTTGCCGTTTTGCCATTGCGCACCGATTTCATCGCCGTCACGGTTTAAAGGCGCAACCACTTCGCCTACAAACTTACCAGCTTCTTCCAAGACTTGTTGAACCAATTCACCGTCTAACTCTTCAAACACTTGAAGTGTTTTGAGTTGGTTGGGTGCATTCAAGACACGGGACAAGACAAATTGCATGTCTTGGATATGGGGTTGGTAATGGCTCATGGCTGATAGAGACTTAAGTGGGGGGTGCCCAAAAACATCCGAGGGCATTTAGGCCCTCGGACAATGCAGTTTCAATTCACTGATTTAGGAATCGACTGTGAAGCCAATGCGCTTGATCAGGGGACCCCAGCGCTCCAACTCAACTTGTGAACTCTTCAGTTGGTCGGCAATGGTGCCGCCGAAAGGAATCAAACCAACCACGGTCAAAGCATCTTGAACGCCCTTGTCTTTGAGCGCTGCATTGATCGCTGCGTTGGCAGCTTGCAAAACATTGGCGGGCGTCTTGGCTGGGGCATAGAAACCAAACCATTCTTCAACGGTCAATTCTGGAAAGCCTTGCTCGGCAAAAGTGGCCACATCGGGCACAAAGGGCGAGCGTGTTTTGCCTGAAGTGGCCAAGATGCGCATCTTGCCGGCTTTGTGGTTGGCGATGAAGTCGCCATGAGGTGTGAACATGCAAGCAATTTGGCCGCCGACCACGTCGGTCACGCCGGGCACAGAACCGCGGTAAGGAGCGTGTTTGAATTCGAAGTTTTGATTCAATCCCAACAAGGCTCCAATGAAGTGAGGCGTTGAGCCTGCAGCTGGGGAGCCATAGCTGGCTTGTGCAGGATTGGCCTTGGCCCAAGCCACAAAGTCTTTCACGTTTTTAACGGAGGCGGGCACCATGGGGCCAACCGCAAAACCATGGTGAATCATGGAGCTGGTGCCTACGGGTGTGAAGTCTTCAAAAGGTTTGTATTGTAAATTCTTGAAGATGTGGGGGTACAAAGAAATGGCAGAAAAGGGCGTCATGGCCAAGACGGAACCGTCGGCTGGGGCACTCTTCAAAAGGTTCAAGGCAATTTGACCGCCTGCACCTGGACGGCTGTCGATAACGCCCGCATTTTTGCTGTAACCAGAGCCTGCAAATTTTTCAGCCACACGGCGCGCGCAAATGTCGCCAGAGCTACCTGGTGGAAAGCCGTAAAGAACTTTTACTTGTTCAATGGGCAGTCCGCTTTGGGCCCAAGCTTGTTGAAACGCAGTGCTGCCCATGATGGCTGCACCGATGGTGGTCTGCAAAAAATCACGACGATTGGTCATGCTGGTCTCCTTTGGTGTGGTTGAAAAAACGAAAATGAATTTGTTAGGTATTTGTCGGATCAACTGCACAGTGCTTTGATGTCCGCAGGCACAGGGATGGCTTTGATGCGATCTGGATCTTCAGGGTGCTTGATGCAGAAGGCACGTACTTCGGTGCCTTCACACAACACGGTGTCGCCGCGCATCACCACGTGTTTGTGGATGAATGTTTTGTCGCGCCACTCTTGCACACTGGTGTGAATTTGAAGCGTTTCTCCATAGGTGGCTGGACGGCCAAACTTGGTGTTGATTTCTAACAATGGCGTGCCAATGATGCCGGTGGTTTTGACCAACTCGCGCCAAGGTTGAACGCCACACTTCACAAAGAAGTTCAAGGACGATGCATCCATCCATTTGGAAAAATTAGGAAAGAAAACGATGCCTGCAGGGTCGCAGTCGCCGAACATCACTTGCACTTCGTAAACAACTGTTTTGCTCATTGAAAACTTTCTTTTGCTTAGCGCGGTGCCATGCGCAGTGCGCCGTCCAAGCGAATCACTTCGCCATTCATGTGGCCATTGCTCACAATATGCGCGGCCAATTGTGCAAACTCTTCAGGTTTGCCAAGGCGTGAAGGAAAGGGGATGCTGGCTGCTAGAGAGGCTTGCACGGGCTCAGGCAGTGTTTTCAACAAAGGCGTGGCAAAGATGCCAGGCGCGATGGTGCAAACACGAATGCCGTGCTGCGCCAAGTCGCGAGCCATGGGCAACGTCATACCGGCTACGCCAGCTTTGGACGCGCTGTAAGCTTGTTGTCCCACTTGGCCGTCGAAGGCAGCCACAGAAGCTGTGAACACCATTGCGCCGCGCTCTCCGTCTTCCATGGGGTCGAGCTTGGCACAGGCAGCCGCAAACACTCGCGCTGCGTTGTAGGTGCCAATCAAATTGACGTTGACCACTTTGGCAAAATCTTCCAAAGGCGCTGGGTTGCCATCTTTTCCGACAATGCGTTTGGCGGTGCCGATGCCGGCAATTTGCATCAGGATGCGTGCGACTCCGTGCACTTTGGCTGCTTCGGCCACTGCGCTTTCCATGCTGGCGGCGTTGGTGACATCGCACTGAATGGCAATGCCGCCAATGTCAGTTGCAACCTTTTGAGCGTTCTCGAGGTTCAGATCGAGCACAGCAACCTTGGCGCCCAAACGGGCGAGTTCGCTGGCGGTTGCTTCGCCCAAGCCAGAGCCACCGCCGGTGACCAATGCGCTCATGCCTTGAATGTTCATGATGTCCTCTTGATAAATGATGTTGTCTGAAATGGATGGCTTCAGGTGTTGGGGTTCTCGATCAGCAAGGCAATGCCTTGACCGCCGCCCACACATGCGCTGGAAATGCCATAGCGTTTGCCACTGCGCGCCAATTCGCGCGCTAGTGTGATGGTCAAGCGAACACCGGTTGCGGCCAGTGGATGACCCAAAGCAATGGCGCCGCCGTTGACATTGAGCAAGCTGAGGTCTAAATCCAACTCACGGCTAACAGCCAAAGTTTGTGCGCCTTGAGCCTCATTGATTTCAAAGCGACTGATGTCTGATAGTTTTAAACCAGTGCGAGCCAGTAATAAGCGAATGGCAGGTGCTGGGCCAATGCCCATGATTTCGGGGGGCACACCAGCCACAGCTGCAGCGACTACGCGGGCCAGTGGCTTCTTTCCGTTGGCTTTGGCGTAGGCACCCGAGGTGACCACGCATGCGGCTGCCGCATCGACCAAGGCTGAACTGTTGCCACCCGTTTGCACGCCGCCTTCGTAGACGGGGCGCAATTTAGCCAGCACGTCTGCAGGTGAAATGCGTGGGTGTGTGTCTTGTGTCACTTCAGTGATCTTGCCCTGTAACTTAATGCCGCGTGGCTTGTAACCATCGAGTTCAAATTTTTCTGTAATGACCGGAACTATTTCGCCCGCCAAGAAACCAGACTGCTGAGCAGCCACTGCCTTGGCAAAAGATTCAGATGCAAAGGCGTCTACTTCTTCTCGCGTGATACTGTATTTCTTGGCCAAGTTTTCGGCCGTTTGAATCATGTTGATGCCAGCAGCGGGATCTTTCAAAGCTTCCCACATGTAGTCTTTGAAACCGACAGGTGAGCCCAGTTTGAAACCTGTGCGGTGGTCAAACGCAGCAATTGGATTGCGCGTCATGCTTTCCGTACCGACCACCAACGCAGCTTCTGCCGCGCCAGATTGGATGTGCTCACCAGCTTGGCGGAACAACTCAAACCCCGTGCCGCAAATGCGCTGTGCCATCAGTGCAGGCACTTCAACAGGCACACCTGCATACAGACCAATGTGACGTGGCAAGAAGAATTGATCGAAGTCGCCAGGGGCCATGTTGCCTGTGATGACAGACCCGATGTCTTTGGCAGGAATGTCGGCGCGCTTGAGGGCTTCGCGTGCAGCCTTAATGCCCATGTCGGTAGGGGAGATGTGACCCAAAGCGCCACAGTAGTCCACCATGGGAGTGCGAACGCCTTCGTGCATCCACACGTCTTCAAAGGCATTGAAAAATCCGGCTTGAGTCATGATGCAACTTTCTAAATTAAAGAGTGGGCTTCAAGATGAAGTGCAAACGCTCTTCATGCAAAGCGGCCACTGTGTCTGCGCGGTGTGACAACACGGCCCGTTGATTAATCGAGCCTTTGTCTGTAATCTCGCCTTTGTCGATGGTGGGCGGCTCGGACAACAGACACATGCGCGCAATGCGATTGGCGCTACCAGTTGCTGTTTTGGCCAAGTCATTGAGAACTTTTTGGAAGTGCGCCAACACAGCTTCGCTGCCCAATACATCGGCCAAAGGCGCATCGGCCGCCATGCCACTCAGTGCGCGCACAGCAGGGGTTGGGAACACCATGGCGCCCACTTCTTTCAAGTTGATGCCCGTGAGCACCACGTCTTGAATGTAGGGCGCACCTGCGGCAATGATCTTGCCGCGCAAGGGTCCAACACTTACAAACGTACCGGTGGCCAACTTGAAATCTTCGGCAATACGGCCATCAAATTTCAAACCCAAGTGCACATCGGTTTCGTCGATCCACTTGACTGCATCGCCGGTGCAGAAGAAACCTTCGTCGTCAAAAGAGGCTTTGGTTTCTTCTTCGTTGCGCCAGTAGCCAGGCGTGATGTTGGGGCCGCGATAACGGACTTCTGTTTTGCCGCCCATGTCGACCAGCTTGAGTTCCAAACCGGGTGTAGGGACACCCAAATCGCCGGCATTCACGTAGGGGTTGGTCACAAAAATACCAAAGGGGCCAGACTCGGTCATGCCAAGGCCGGTGCCCATCACAATGCGTTCGCCCACTTCGCGCTCTTGAGACTCATACAAGCTGTCCCAAATGGGTTGTGCCAAAGCGGCGCCTGCATAGAAGAACATTTGCACGCGTGACAGCAAAGTCTTGCGCAGCAAATCGTCTGTTTTCATGGCGAGGGCAATGGCTTCAAAACCTGTAGGCACGTTGAAATAAACAGTCGGTGCAATTTCGCGCAGGTTGCGTAAAGTTTCATGCATGAGGGCCGGCGTGGGCTTGCCATCGTCGATGTACATCGTGCCACCATGAAACACCACCATGCCAAAGTTGTGATTGCCACCAAAGGTATGGTTCCATGGCAACCAGTCCACCAGCACCAGAGGCGACTCAGCCAACACAGGCATAGACTGCGCCATTTGTTGTTGATTGGCGCACCACAAACGCTGTGTGTTGATCACCGCTTTAGGCAACTTGGTGGAGCCGCTGGTGAACAAGAACTTTGCAATGGTGTCGGGGCCAGTGGCTGCGATGGCCGCATCGACTTGCGCTGTTGCAGGTGTGCTGCACAAGGCTTCAAATGTTGTAACTTGTTTGCCTTCTATGCCACCTTCGTTCATCACAATTTCCATGTCGCTGGAAACAGTGGCCGCAATGGCTTTGGTATAACGCGCGTCACTGGCAAAGACCAAGCCAGGCGTCACGGTGCGCAGCACGTGTTTGAGTTTGTCGTAGTCTTGGCTGATTAAGGAGTAGGGTGGTGAGGTAGGCACAAAGGGAACGCCTGCCACCATGCAACCCAATGCCAATAGGGCATGCTCCAAGCTGTTCTCACTCAAGATCACCACAGGGCGCTCTGCATTCAAGCCGCGGTTGATCAAACCCTGCGCAATGTTGCGTGCCGTGTTCCAGGCCTCTGCGTAAGTCACATGGCGCCAATCACCCAAGCTGCCATCGGCTAATTTAACGCGACGTGCAAACAGTGTTTGAGTGGGCTTGATTTGTGCCCAGTGTTGCAGACGGTCTGTCAGGCGATCTGGAAATGCCTGCAAATCTTGATCTGCTTTGAGGTAGTGCGTACCGGGCGCACCATCTTTCAAAGTGACACGTGTCACGCCAAAACGCAGGGGTCTAAATTTAGGTGCGCTCATGCTTAGCTCTCAGTAACGGGTGGCGATGTATTTTTTTGCGATTAATAATGGCTGATCAGCTCTTTTGAACTTTGGCAGCCTTGCCTTCCAAGAAAGCCCTGACGCGCGCTTTGGCTTCTGGCGCTGCTTGTGCAATGGAAGAGATCAGGGCTTCTGTCAGGTAACCGTGATCTGCAGGTTGTTCAGCAATGCGGGGCAGGGCATGCATCAAGGCGTAGTTGGTTAAAGGTGCGTTGGTTGCAATGCGTTGTGCCAGGTCCAAAGCCTTTTCCAAAGATGTTCCGGTTGGTACGTGGTACTGGGCCAAACCAATGCGCTCGCCATCGACTGCGTTGTAAACACGGCCAGTCAACATCATGTCTGTCATGCGTGCCACGCCAATTAGCTTGGGAATGCGAACAGAGCCGCCGCCGCCCACAAAGATACCGCGTGTGCCTTCAGGCAAAGCAAAGAATGTGCTGTCGTCTGCTACGCGGATGTGGCATGCGCTGGCCAATTCCAAACCGCCCCCCACAACGGCGCCATGCAAGGCGGCAATGACGGGAACACGGCCCAATTGAACCGCATCCAATGCCACGTGCCAGCTGCGTGAATGGTGTACGCCCTGACCTGCATCGCGTTCTTTCAGTTCAGACAAATCCAAGCCTGCGCAGAAATGGTCGCCTTCGCCATAAACCACGGCTGATTTGGCCTCTTCGGGCAAGTTTTGAAACACGTCGCGCAATGCTTCAATCAAACCATCATTGAGCGCATTGCGTTTGCTGGGACGGCTTAAACGCACCATGGCCACTGCGCCCTTCATCTCGAAATGAATGCCGTTGGTTTCTGCACGTTGCAACAAAGGATGAAGATTTTGAGTCATGATGGAGGGTCCAATAAGGCCTTGCATTGATGCAAGACTTTGCTAAAAAGGTTATTATCAATAACTATATTGTCTTTCCATGCGGCACTAAAAAACACAGGGTTTTCCCGTATTTTTGAAAGTTTTTATGAAACACCAAGACCTGATTGCCATCGACATTCACACTCATGCAGAAGTAAGTTGCTGGAATCCCTTCGACAATTACGGCGAGGAATACGACCGTGCTGCCGACAAATTTTTTGGCAGTGATCGCCGCCCTACCATTGACGAAACAGTTGCGTATTACCGAGAACGCAAAATTGGTTTGGTGATGTTCACAGTCGACAGCGAATCGCAGCTGGGTCGTCGCCGCATTCCCAACGAAGAAATTGCCAAAGCCGCACGCGACAACAGCGACATGATGATTGCATTTGCAAGTATCGATCCGCACAAAGGCAAGATGGGTGCACGCGAAGCCGAGCGACTCATCAAGGAAGAGGGCATCAAGGGCTTTAAATTTCACCCCACGGTACAGGGCTACCACCCTTACGACAAAATGGCCTGGCCCATTTACGAGGTCATCAACGAACACAAGATGCCGGCTATTTTTCACACGGGTCACAGCGGCATTGGTTCGGGCATGCGCTGCGGTGGTGGCTTGCGTTTGGCCTACAGCAACCCAATGCACTTAGACGATGTGGCGATTGACTTTCCTGACATGCAAATCGTAATGGCGCACCCCAGTTTCCCTTGGCAAGATGAAGCCCTCAGTGTGGCCACCCACAAGCCCAACGTATGGATTGATTTGTCGGGCTGGAGTCCTAAGTACTTTCCAAAGCAGTTGATTCAGTACGCCAATACCTTGCTGAAAGACCGCATCTTGTTTGGCAGCGACTACCCCCTCATCACACCCGAACGGTGGATGAAAGACTTTGAGGTGGCGGGTTTCAAACCCGAAGTCATGCCCGGGATTTTGAAAGACAACGCAATTCGATTGCTTGGTTTGAAATAAGTTATTTCAATGTCACGGAAGTTCTGACAGTGCCTGCACGTGCGGCATGCGCTGTCAGGTTTAGAACAGTGCCTGCTGGTGCTTCCACAATCCATTCGTTCAAAGCCCGATCGCCTGTAATGGTTTTGTTGGGCAAAAACGCTTGAAGTGAATTGCTGGCTGCGTGACCTTCAAGCTGAGGTCCCTCCATGCGAGGCTTGCCCATTCGCAATGTTGCGCCTTGAGGCAATTCAATTTCAAAGGTGCAGGGGCGTGCCGTTTTTCGTTCAAGCGCACGCTTGGTCACATAGCTGGGCAGATAGCCCGCATTGCCCACGGCCATCTGAACACGCCACTGAGCATTCCCTAAGTTTTCTACTTTTGAATGCAGCAATTCCAACTTGGGCAAGGTGAGCGCAATCTGATTCAACCACGCAGGGAACCTTGCGGCTTCTCGCTCGCGCAAATGCGCTGGTGGATTGCGCCAATAGTTCATGCGATCCCAACCCCCCAGCTCGACGGCACCTAAATCGGGGTGTTGGTAGGGATACCAATCGACGTGCGCATTGCCGCCACACACTTCATCACTCCACTTGAGCAACTTGATATCGTCTTCAGGCGGATGATCACGGTACCAATGGATCCAGTCGTAGTCTGTGATTCCCGCTTCTTTGTTAGGTGCCCAAATTTCAACAGTCCAAAACAAAGCGCCCAAGTGTTCGTAAACCCAGTCTTGTGTGCCTGTAATGACTTCTTTGGGATGGTATTTGAAGTCGTGAAAAATGCTGACCGCTGGATAGCCTGTGAGCTTGCTGCCAATGTCGGACATGCGTTTGATCATCCACAAGTCTTCTGGCGTCATGTCGGTGTCGCTTTGCGTGCCCATAGGGCGCAAGATAACGCCGGAGTGGGTATGAAAACTGACCGCTGCACCAATGTTGGGGTGCTTGGCAATGAATTCCACCATGGCGCGAACCTCGGGCTCGCTGGTGGGGAATGGGCCAGCGCCAACTTGTTCGTGCTCTTGGCGCCAGAACGCAGGAAAATTGCGGTTCAGGTCCAAGCCCTCGATGTCTCGATTGGGCTTGATGTTGACGCCGTCATAGTGCTGCAAACTTCCTTCAGGCATGACGCGGTAATACTGTCCACCAAACTCGCCAGGCAAACGGGGTGTGAGCAAGCGTGGTTCATCAGGGTTGACTTTCCAACCGCCGTGCGGGTCTGGAATGCGCATCATCAAAATGCGGCCATCGCCATCCATGTCTTCAATGGTCAAGCCGTCAACGTGAGGTTCGTCCCAAGGATAGGGTCGAGTGGAAGAGCGAATATGGCGCGGCTTGTCGGCCATTGCCAACTCTGCGCCATCCGGGTTCAGGCGCGGTACCAAATAGATCACTCGCGTGTTGAGCAGTTCAGTCACTTGAGCATCTTTGCCATCTTTGCTTAGCAATTGATGCAACCAATACAAACAAGCTGTACTGGCTGTCAGTTCTGCAGCGTGAATGTTGCCGTCGACCCAGAAGGCAGGTTTGTCAACGTCAGCGCCGGTGCTTTGCCGTGTGATGACCAAAATCCAAATGGGGCGATTTTCGTAGCTGCGGCCCAGTTCGTGCAACTCGACCAAGTCGGGTCTGGCGCTTGCAAAGTCTTGTAGTAATTGAGTCAGTTCGTCATGCTTGTAAAAGCGATCGAAATCTGGCTTGGGCAGCTTGGCGTTGCTAGGGGCAGCGTGTGTCATGTTGGCGTTCAGAAAAGCGTAGAACAAGCCATCAGCATACCAAGGCTTGCGCTATTTTTTTGCAAGCCCCCTTAGTGTTTAGCCTAGGGCTAAGGCAATGACACCTAGAGAGAATAGGAACAGTGCAACCAAAGTTCTCACCGCAAATAAGTTGATCAAGGGTTTGACCGGAAAGACATGGGTCTTTTCGATGGCCGCCCACTTGTGCATGAACTTGTCGGCTTGGTTGGCGCGGATGGCAAAGCGCACAAAGTCGCGTCGACTGCGGTAGCGCACCATGGCCACATAGTGCCAAGCATCAGCACCCTCTGGATTGACGAAATCGCCCGATTTTCGAGCGATGAAAATGAGCAAATTGCCATAGCGCAACAAGTCGCCAATGATGGATTTTCCATAACGCTTGTCGGCTTCACGCGGATCGTCGCTGTAAGTTGAGCCTTCCGGATAAAGTGCCTTGGCGCGATAGCGCACCAAGTTTTGCATCACAAATTCTTTGCCGTCGTCAGACGCCAGAAGTTGTCGGATGTCATCGACTTCGGCTGAATTGTTGTGCGCAGGATCGGTGCTGCGCAGTTTGTTCAGCGCCTCTTCAATTTCTTCTGTCGACATGGGCCGCCCATTGCCGCCGTACCACAGCCAAAAAGCCAAGTACAAAAGTACAAGTGGCCCAAAGGTGGCTAGCAAGTGAGAGCTCATGAGGCCGTCAAAGCTTAAGCGCTTTGACCGACGACCTTGAATTGATCTTGGTTTTGCGCCAACCAATCCTGTGACAAGCGGTCGTCCTGCTGGTTCGGATGGAAGTTGGCCGATTTGTATTCACGCCAGTGCGACACATTGCCTCGGAACAACCCATCTTTTGACAACAGAAATTGGTAGCCGCTTTTCCATGTGCTCAGTTTGAACAGCTGGCGGTCGTGCCAAAGGTTGCGAATGGTTTGCAGCATCACATCTGACAAAAATTGAACTGTGATGATGTGGAAAAGCCTGATGCGCCACTCTTCGTTGCCACCCAGTGATTTGTAGACGTCAAAGGCTGTGCAGCGGTGCTCTGATTCTTCGGCACTGTGCCAAAGCCACATGGTTTTGAGTCGTTCTTCCGTGCCGTCAAAGACTTCTGGGTGACGCAAGATCCACTCGGCAAATATGGCTGTGAAATGTTCAGTGGCGGCGGTGGCACCTAAATGCATTCGAACATTGAGATGCGCATTCTTTTTGACACGCGCTGCTGAATTTTGTGCGATGACGTTTTTGAAACCCATGGTTTCTAAATGCTCATTGAACAACGCATGAATTCGGCGATGGGTTGCCTCTTGTCCAATGAAACCTTGTACTTCGGATTTGTATTTGGCTTGCTCAACTTCGGGCAGGACTTTAAAACCATTGCGAACAGAGTCGATGAAAAACTGCTCTCCCACAGGAAAGCTCATTGACAAGGCATTGAAGAAAGCAGATTTGAACGCATCACCCCCACACCAATTGGCGGGAAAGGGGGCTGTGAGATCAATCAAAAGTTTGCGAACTAGCAATTGAGACATGAAGTTACCTGCTGGATGCTAAAGGTTTGCTTGAAAACCAAACAATGGGCAGATTTGACCATAAATGAGCTGCCCTGAGTCGTATCAGGGAAATACCTAGCCAAATAGGGCTTTTAGAGACTGCTTTAAGAGTCAATTCTCAGCACAATCCCCCCATCCCATGCGCGCTTCTTTGGAGGCCGCATTGTTTCCTTTTTTTCGTTTCTGTTCATTATTGTTTGAAAGCCCTCCAATGAGCCAAGTTAAATTGATTTTGGATCATGTCTACGCACATGAAAAAAACACGCCAGACCGTGTCTACATGACACAACCCACAGGACAAGGCCAAGTCATTGATTACACCTGGCGTGAAACCCTGCAGCAGGCCAGGTCGATGGCGGCTTACCTCAAAGCACAAAACTTGGCGCCTGGCGCCAGAGTGGCCATTCTTTCTAAGAATTGCGCGCATTTCATCATGGCTGAGTTGGCCATTTGGATGTCAGGGTGTACCACGGTCGCCATTTTCCCGACGGAGGCCGGTGAGACCATTCGGTATGTGCTGGACCACAGCGAGGCCAGCGTCTTGTTTGTCGGTAAATTGGACACATGGCCATTGCAGGCCCCCTTCGTGCCCACCAACATCCCTTGCATCGCATTCCCCTTGGCACCTCAAAACTCATTCACGAAATGGGATGACATCGTCAAGCAGACGGCGCCGTTGCAGGGCGACATTTCGCGGTCAACCACAGATTTGGCCATGATCATGTACACCTCTGGTTCAACGGGTCAGCCCAAAGGTGTCATGCACAACTTTGAGCGAATTTCTGCTGCCACCAATGGCATTGTGAAAACCCTCATTGAAACCATGGGCGACCGAGATGACGGACGCATCTTGTCTTATTTGCCTTTGGCACACGTGTTCGAGCGCGCTTGGGTTGGCGCCAGTTCCTTGGTGCATGGCAAAACCCATGTCTACTTTGCAGAGTCGCTTGACACTTTCATTCAAGATTTGAACCGTGCACGTCCCACCATGTTCATTTCGGTGCCACGACTTTGGTTGAAATTTCAACAAGGCGTTTTCAGCAAAATGCCGCCGGCCAAACTCAATGTGCTTTTGAGCATTCCGCTTTTGGGTGGATTGGTTCGCAAGAAAATTTTGAAAGGCCTGGGTTTGGATCAAGTCATTGTGGCAGGCAGTGGTTCGGCGCCCATTCCGGCAGAGTTAATTACCTGGTACCGCAAGTTAGGTCTGAACCTGCTTGAAGGCTACGCCATGACGGAAGATTTTGCTTATTCGCACAATTCCACCAATGAGGTCAATGCCCCCGGTTGTGTGGGCGTGCCTTTGGAAGGCGTGCTGGCGCGCATCAGCCCTGAGGGTGAAATTTTGGTCAAGTCACCTGGCCAAATGGTGGGTTATTACAAACGCCCCGATTTGGACGCTGAATCATTTACAGAAGATGGGTTCTTCAAAACAGGTGATCAAGGCCAACAACGTGCCGATGGTTTGCTGAAAATCACAGGCCGTGTCAAAGAGTTGTTCAAAACATCCAAAGGCAAATATGTTGCACCTGCGCCCATTGAGAACAAACTCAATGTGCACCCTCTCATTGAGATGAGCATTGTGTCGGGTGTGTCGCAGCCATCAGCTTATGCCTTGGTGGTTTTGGCTGAAGACATTCGTCCCAAAATGCATGAGCCTGAAGTGAAGGCACAAGTCGAGCGCGAACTGACGGAGCTGCTTGAGCGCGTCAATGCCGATTTGGCCGACTACGAAAAACTGCGCATGTTGGTCATTGCCAATGAAGCCTGGTCAATTGAAAATGGCTACCTGACGCCCACCATGAAAATCAAGCGCAATCGCATTGAAGCATCTGTTGAGAATCAAGTTGCTTCTTGGTACGAAAAATCCGGCAGCGTCTTTTGGGCCTGATTCAAAAGGAATTGGCATGAACCGCGTTTTGGCTCACACGGGTGCTAAGTACCCCATCTTGCAAGCCCCCATGGGCTGGATTGCCAGGACACAACTGGCATCTGCGGTGTCACGTGCGGGTGGTTTGGGCATCATCGAGACGTCTTCGGGCGAGACCGCCAACTGTCAGGCAGAAATTACCAAAATGCGCGAATTGAATTTGCCCTTTGGTGTCAATTTGCCCATTCGGTTTTTAAAAGACGATGCCATGCTCAAATTTGTTTGCACATCGGGCGTCAAGTTTGTGACGACCTCGGCTGGCAGTCCTGCCAAATTCATTCAACCCTTGAAGGATGCAGGCATTACCGTTTACCACGCCGTGCCTACAGTTGATGCGGCCATGAAGTGTGTCGATGCCGGCATCGATGGCTTGGTGGTGGAAGGATCTGAAGGCGGCGGTTTCAAAAATCCAGAAGATGTTTCTACCTTGGTCTTGTTGCAGGCCATTCGCGCCAAAGTCGATGTGCCTTTGATTGCTGCTGGCGGCATTTGCGACGGCCGGGGCATGGCTGCAGCCTTTGCGCTAGGGGCAGAGGCCATTCAGATGGGAACACGCTTTGTCAGTTGTGCAGAAAGCCCTGTTCACAACAATTTCAAAGACGCCATTGTGTCTTCTATAGAGACCGGAACTTGGATGTTGAACACCAAATCTACACCGTGCATTCGTGCCTTAAAGTCTGAAAGAACCGCGGCGATTCATGAACAGGGCGTGATGTCATTTGATGACATGAAAGGCATCTTGAATGTGTACTTTCAAGGCGACATGGAAGCGGCACCTGCATTGGCAGGGCAGTCAGCTGGATTGATCGAATCGGTCAAAACGGCCAAGGACATCATTGACGACACCGTGGCTCAGTTTTTTGAAATCAGCGCTCGCATGGGCGCGATGGCCCAGCAGCGCAGTTTCAGTTAAATGTGAGCGTTAAGCCGTCACATCATCTTCGATGGTGTTACGCAAAATGCCCACGGCATCTACCTCAATTTCCACCACATCGCCAGGTTTCATGAACACCTGAGGCGTGCGTTTGTTGCCTACCCCGCCAGGGGTTCCGCTGACAATCACATCACCCGGCTCTAGGGGCAGAAAAGTGGAGATATAAGCAATTTGACGTGGGATGCTGTGGATCATCATGTCTGTGGTGGCGCGTTGCAACTCGACGCCATTCAAGCGAGTGCTCAAGGTCAATGTTTGACCTGGTTTGATTTCATCAGAGGTCACCATCCAAGGTCCGAAGCCACCTGTGCGCCAAAAGTTTTTGCCTGCCGTCCATTGCGTTGTGAAATTTTGCCAATCACGAACAGAACCATCGTTGTAGCACGCGTAGCCTGCAATGTGATTCCAAGCATCGGTCTCTGAAATTCTACGACCACCTTGACCAATGATGATGGCAATCTCACCTTCGTAATCAAGGCGATGTGATTCGGGTGGTCGCATGATGGCCTGACCGTGACCGACTTGTGATGCACTGACACGCGAAAAAATAGCAGGTTTTTCTGTCAGGTCGCGGCCCGTTTCTTTCACATGATCGTGATAGTTCAAACCGACACACAAGATTTTTTCTGGATTCGGAATCACTGGCAGAAGGTGCAGTTCTTCAAACACCAAGTCAGGGGCATGGTGGTTCAACGCTTCTGCTGCTTGCGCTAACATTTTTTTAGCAATCAGTGTTTTCAGGTCTGGTGCGTCTGCGCCCAAAATGGGAGAGAGGTTTAACACCTTGTTGCCGTGAACTGCGCCGTAGCATGCCGTATTGTTGTGCATAAAGCTAATCAGTCTCATGATGATTCCTTCATTAAAATTTGAATCACTTGCAAATTAAAAAGAGCCACGCTTTGCCAAGGCGCTCAAGGGCTTACGTGCATTGGGAGCTTCGCGTTCACGCAATGCTTCTGATAACGATGCCGCATCGCCGCGCTTGCCCACAGTTGCGAGCATTTGCAAGGTGTGATCTGCTGGCAAATTCAAGACCTTTGCACCTGCTTCTTTGTTAAAACCACCAATGCCATGCAACGCGAAACCTTGCAAGTGTGCCTGCAGTGCCATGTAAGCCCATGCTGCACCGGTGTCAAAAGCGTGCATGCCATTGGGCACCAGATCGGGCGAGCCTGCTTTGGCCGCCAATTGATAAGAAGCAATCGCGATCAATGCGCCAGCCTTGTCTGCCCATGCTTGATTGACGGGGTTCAAGGTTGCAAAGAGACTGTCCCATTGCGGATCATTTCGCAACACAACTGCAAAACGCCAAGGTTGGGCGTTATTAGAGGAAGGTGCCCAGCGCGCAGCTTCCAACATGCTCATGATGTCTGCTTCTGCAATGACTTCGCCTGTGTAGGCGCGTGGCGACCACCGGTCTGTAAATTGAGCATCAATTGGAAAGTCGGCTTTGCGGTTGTTTTGTATTGGAGAAGCTTGGCTCATGTGGGAATTCCTATCAAGATTAAAAAAAGCAATATTTTGCTGCTTGCGTTGTGAGCTGAAGTACACGCTCAATCGCTACCCGCTCAAAACCGTCGCAGGTTTGGGAAAGTATCTGGGCGTATAAAATGAATTAAATCATTTTCCATTCAAGCTTGCTGATGGGTTCTTGACTTTGATAACAAGTTAGGCCCTGTCAACACTAAAGTAAGGGTCAACATGTTTCTCAAAAACACTTGGTATGTGGCCTGTCAGGCGCATGAGATCACCGACAAGCCCTTGGGCCGCAAGATTTGTAACGAGTCCATGGTTTTTTACAAAAATGCCGAAGGTCGCGTGTCTGCTGTCCAAGATTTTTGTCCTCACCGTGGCGCGCCTCTCTCATTGGGTCGTGTCTGCAACGGAAAATTGGTCTGCGGCTATCACGGCTTGGTCATGGGTTGCGACGGTCATGTCGTCAACATGCCTGGCCACCAGGTGCGCAATTTTGAACCCATCAAGCGTTATGCCGTCATTGAGCGATATGGCTTCGTCTGGGTCTGGCCAGGCGATCAAAGCAAAGTCGACCCAGCTCAAATGCCAGTATTTGATTGGTTTGACAATCCACAGTGGGCCTACGGTGGCGGGCTTTATCACATTGCTTGCGATTACCGCTTGATGATCGACAACCTGATGGACCTCACACACGAGACCTATGTTCACAGCACCAGCATTGGCCAACAAGAAATCGATGAAACACCTAGCCGTACTGTTACTGAAGGCAACAGTGTTGTGACCAGTCGTTTTATGGAGGGCATCAAAGCCCCACCTTTCTGGCAAATGGCCATGCGTGCCAATGACCTAGACGCTGAGGCCACAGTTGACCGTTGGCAAATTTGCAAATTTACGCCCCCCAGCCATGTGCTGATTGAGGTAGGTGTGGCCCTTGCGGGTAAAGGTGGTTACAACGCAGACCCCAAGGACAAGGCATACAGCGTGGTGGTCGATTTCATCACGCCCGAAACAGAAACTTCAATTCATTATTTCTGGGGCATGGTGCGGCAATTCAAACCAGAAGACGCAGAATTGACTGCCAAGATTCGCGAAGGGCAGGGCAAAATTTTCAGCGAAGATTTGCAGATGCTGGAGATGCAGCAAAAAAACCTGTTGGCATTCCCAGAGCGTCAACTCAAAATTTTGTCCATTGATGCGGGTGGCGTCATGTCACGTCGTGTCATCGATCGTCTGTTAGTTTCTGAAAAGGCCCTTTGACATGTTACGCATATCCCATGTTTTCAAATCTTTCGTTCTGATCTTTTGTGCGGCAACATGCACATGGGCCCTGGGTCAGCAGGCTTATCCTAACAAGCCCATCAAAATAGTGGTGCCCTTTGGTGCAGGCGGCGTTGCCGATTTAACGGCACGCACCGTAGCGCAAAAGTTGGGCGACAACATGGGGCAAAGCATCGTCATTGAGAACAAGCCTGGTGCTGGCGGTGTTGTGGCGACCGATGCAGTGGCCAAATCTGCGCCAGATGGTTACACCTTGCTGTTGATGTCCAATGCGACGGCTGTCAGTGCCGGCCTTTTCAAAAGTTTGCCCTACGATGCCGAAAAGGACCTCACGCCGCTGTCTATTTTGGGCACCTTTGACATTGCCATCGTGGTGCCACAAGAGTCCAAGTTTGCCAATTTGAGCGATCTGTTGAGCTTTGCCAAAGCCAACCCAGGCAAGCTCAACATTGGCAGTATCAATGTGGGCAGTACCCAGCACTTGGCTGCTGAGCTTTTCAAGTCTACCGCCGGCATCGATGCGCAAGTGGTTCCCTTCAATGGCACCCCCGCCGTGCTGACGGCTTTGCGGGGCGGCCAAATTGACGTGGGTGTTGAAATCCTGGCGCCCGTGTTGCCACAAATCAAAGGCCAAGCCTTACGTGCCTTGGCGGTTACAGGAGACAAACGTGCAGCAGCTTTGCCACAAGTACCAACCGCCAAAGAAGCCGGTGTCAGAAGCTTGTATGCAGCCTCTTGGAATGCATTGGCCGCGCCTTCTAAAACACCACGCGACATTGTTCAGCGATTGAATCAAGAAATTCAAAATGCGTTGAATGCGCCGGATGTTCGTAAGAAATTGATCGACATGAATGTAGAACCTCAGCCCAGTTCCTTGCAACAAGCAGCCGAGTTGTTGAGCAGCGAAACCAAGCGTTGGGGTGAAGTGATTCAGCGCGCAGGCATTCCCAAACAATGATGCTTTTGTCAACTCTGGTGAAGCCAGGTAGGTTCTAAATGTTTGACATATTGGCCATCACGGCGCCTATCTACATTGCCATTTCTTTAGGTTATGGCCTCACCCGTTGGGGCTTTTTTCAAAAGGCCGACATGCGTGCCTTTGGTACGTTTGTAGTCAAGGTGGCCATGCCTGCCTTGTTGTTCAATGCCTTGTCTCAACGAAAAGTTGCCGACATTTTGAATGGCGACTATGTTGGCGCTTATGCCTTGGCTTCTTTGCTAACCATCGGCATCAGTATTTTTTTTGCAGTGCGAATCAGCAAGACCAGCCGAAGCCTTAGCAGTTGCTTGGCCATGGGCATGAGTTGCCCTAACAGTGGCTTTGTGGGCTATCCCGTCATGCTGTTAAGTTTGGGGCCCTTGGCGTCTGTGGCGGGTGTCGCTTTGGCACTGAACATGATGGTCGAAAACTTGTTACTCATACCACTTCTATTAGCTTGGGCTGAGACGGGTCAGGGCCAAAGTCGCTGGCACACCATTCTTGTCCAAACGCTCAAAGGCATGTTTTACAACCCCATGATTTGGGGCATTGTGTTGGGCTTTGCGTTTTCTTGGTTTGAATGGCAACTAACGCCCAGCTTAAGTCGCACTGTCAATTTGTTTGCGCAGGCCAGTGGTGCCTTGTCTTTGTTTGTGATTGGGGGCAGTTTGGTTGGGCTGTCCGTGCAAGGGATGGGCACTCGCGTTGCGCAAATTGCTGCCGGTAAACTTCTGTTACACCCTTTGATGATGCTTGTGGTGCTTCTGTTCATTGTGCCCATCCATGACCCCGTCTTGTGGACGGCCGCCTTGCTTACTTGTGCCATGCCCATGTTTGGCATTTACCCCATTCTGACGCAAAAGCATGGTCACGATGGTTTGAGTGCTGCAGCCTTATTGATCACCACCATGGCATCGTTTGTCACCTTGAATCTATTGCTTTGGCAGTTGCAAAAAAATGGCTTGCTTTAAAGTGTTTCAAGCAACTCGTGCGCAATGTCACGAATTAAATTCAAGGTGGCTTGTTGCGTTAAGGTGCTTGGGCGCTGCGAACTGACAGCTGTACTCAGTTGAATGCTCAGGCGCGGTTCTGCAATAGGGCGCGTCACAAATGCCGAAGGTTTGATCGAACGCGTTACGGCATTGCGCGACAAAATGGCGCTGCCAGCGCCATCGGCAACCAACTCCAAAATGGCAGTTACGCCATCAATTTCAAGCGCGACTTTGGGGCGGCAACCAACATCGGCCATCTGTGCTTCTACATGCATGCGAATGGCATTGGGTCGACTGGGTATGACCAAGGGCAAGCTTGCCACCTCTTTCAATGAAATGGCGGGTGGTGGAGGGTCTTCTTGAAGACCGGGCGGGCGAGCTTGAATCAGCCACAACTCTTCTCGGAGCAGCGGCGTAAGTTCTAGCCCTGGCGTGTTGTTGGGGTTGTAGAGCAGTGCAATGTCGATGCGGCCAGACAGCAGGCTTTCCTGCATGCCGGCAGACAAGTTTTCACTGATGGACAAATGTGCATCGGGCATTTTTTCACGAAAAGCGCGGGTGAGGGGTACTGTAAGAACACGTGCAACACTGGGAGGCAGTCCTAAAGCGACACGACCGGTTAAGCCGCTGCGCGCTTTGGCCAATTCTTCACGTGCTCTATCGACTTGATGCAAGATGCCTCTGCCGTGTTCAAGCAGCAATTGCCCGGCTTCGGTTGGCGTGGCGCCTCGGCCATTTCGTTTCAGTAAGTTTTGCCTCAATTCGACTTCCAAAAGTCGAATCTGCCGACTCAGTGCAGGCTGAGCCACATTGAGGGCAATGGCCGCGCGGGTGAAGCTGCCCATTTCTGCCACTCTGACGAAGTATTCAAGTTGCTTAAGGTCCATGCGAATATTTTGCCATAACCGACCTTAAGTTATGCATATTTGTTCTATCTGATAGTGCCCAGTGAGTCTTGGTGGTGCGCTCAAGAGGCTTGAAAATGTGAAGCACCTTGTCCACTTCTGGCGATAGAACTTGCACCATGAAAAATAGCGCACAAACCGCAATTCCCTGCCTGCTCATGCGAGGCGGTACGTCCAAAGGACCTTTTTTCAACGAGGCCGATTTGCCTGCCGATATTGCAACGCGCGACAAGGTTTTGCTGGCCGCTTTAGGCTCGCCCGACAAACGTCAAATTGATGGCCTAGGCGGTGCCCATCCACTCACCAGCAAAGTTGGGATTGTTCGAAAAAGCAATGTTCCTGGCGTGGACTTGGATTTCTTGTTTGCGCAGTTACAACCCGACAAAGACACCGTCGACACCACGCCCAATTGCGGCAACATGCTGGCTGCCGTCGTTCCCTTTGCGCTTGAGACAGGCATGCTAGAAGTGCAGGGTGATCAAAGCACTTTCCGAGTTTTAACTTTGAACACAGACATGCAGTGTGACATCACGGTCGACACGCGCGATGGCATGGTTCAGTACGAAGGCAATGCACGAATCGATGGCGCGCCAGGCACCTCTGCGCCCGTCACCATCAACTTCTTGGACACGGCGGGATCAGTTTGTTCTGGACTGTTGCCGACTGGCAAAGTTAAAGACACCTTGACAGTTTCCGGCGCTGGCTTTGAGCCCTTCACGCTAGACGTGACCTGTATCGACAATGGCATGCCCTTGGTCATGTTCAAGGCCACCGATGTGGGTCGAACAGGCTATGAGTCGGTTGCAGACATGAATGCCGATACCGAGCTAAAAACTAAAATTGAAGCCCTGCGTTTGCAAGTTTCGCTGTTGATGGGCCTGGGCGATGTGAGTCAAAAGAACTTTCCCAAGATGACCCTCATTGCGCCCCCTCAAAAAGGCGGTGCCATCAGTACACGCAGTTTCATTCCTCACGTCTGCCACGACGCCATTGGTGTTTTGGCAG